>Ga0315280_10000150_pt1 | contig 130865 bp, 145 predicted proteins | sample YL17G06_40_MG_FD_203697 | JGI IMG/M metagenome (GOLD analysis project Ga0315280, IMG submission 203697) | Sediment microbial communities from Yellowstone Lake, YNP, Wyoming, USA - YL17G06_40 | ecosystem: Environmental > Aquatic > Freshwater > Lake > Sediment | place: USA: Wyoming | collected... | reverse complement strand
GAAAAATTGGGGATAGCAGCAGTCAAGGAAGCACAGAAGCAGCCAGAAAAATCGCCGACGACAGACAAGAAGGCAAAGTGATAACGAATGAGCGGCAAAGAGCAGAACCCTGACGAAGAAAAGAGCATAATAGTAGTGAGTGATCTGAGCCCGTCTGTAATTGAACTTCTGAAAGAATTCAGGAGAACATCAGGCGCCAAAGACATCCCCCGAGTCGTCGAGGACATAACCTTCAGCGTTTTCGAGCTGATGAAGCTCGTGAACACTTCTAGGGATCCAAGAATATACCCACAAGATGCAGTCAGAGTGATGGACACCGTCAAAGCCGTGCTGGAGAAGTTTACGCGATTCGGAAAACCCCAACAGCTAGAGGAAGCACAGAAAGAAATCAAACCAAGTTAAAGAACCCCAACAACACCGCTTTGAAAACGCAATCTCCATTTTCTTTCTCTATTTCAGCGCTTTTCTTTGGCTATTCTTCATCTCTCGCACACGCTGCATTGCTGAGTGGGTGGACTACTATTCACTGATCTCCATGCTTCATCTTGGGTTTCTTGTCATATTGATAGGCTTCTAGCGCGCGCGTTAATTGGAATTCTGAGAATTCCTGAAAAAACTGGAATTGTTACGCATTGTTACAGCTAATTTGTTACAAAAGCATGGGAATTCACGTTTGTCCTTGCTTTGCGCGCGCGTTGTAGCAGTTAACCCTAACTATGAAACATGAAGACCATCAGCGGCTTCACCAGAATATCAGATGCTTTTATGTAAAAGCGTCCCGAAAAATGTGAGAAAAAAAGGAGAGTAACCTATCGCTGTTAGCTCTCTATTTAGTTTTCTTTTTACTTCCTTTTTTCTTCTTTCCGGCCGAACTTTTAGACACGATTGCGACCTCAAATCTACAGTTATAAGCGATTTCTCTATATATGATTTTATATGCACTCATTGTACTACCACATTAACGCGCGCATTACAACTTGTTACACTTTACCATTCTTCCAACATTGACAGAAAGTCTTCCAAAATTCAAAACTGTTACGAAAAGGTCGTAGAAAAAAATTCTTAGTGACGGATTGTGACCGTAGCGCGCGCTATTCTGAGAAATTTCAATGCATAGTATTTACAGGTCCGTGGGTTATGTACACCAAGGTATGAAAGAACGATACCTACTCAAGTGATTTTAAAAAAGAATATGGAAACTAGAAGAAAACCAATCTCAGATTAGAGCTGTTGGCTTGATCTAAAATCGACTTCCTCTTTGGGGTGCTCTCTTCGAGTAACACTCTCGGCAGTATACAGGTCTGCTGCCATCGGGCTTGAATGGTACTTCACATTCCTTTTTACATTCAGCGCAAACTGCCTTGTGCATCTCTTTTCTCTCATACGTCAACTCTCTCAACTCCTTCACGGTTGCTGTGCAAAAATCGCTTCTTACACGCTTCGTCCACAGTTCACATCGCCGCTTATAAACAACATGTCTAGAATCATAAAGTCGAGACCTATAGAAATCAAATTCGAGATCAATAGGAACAGTCAACAAGTTTTTTTGTGACCCATGATTCATCTTCAACTCGCGCGCGTTAGTAGATTGTTTCTGCGTTTGTCGGATAAATTGTGGTTGCTCTAATATCGTCCAGTTGTAGCACATATTTTGTCACACGGTTTATTCCCATGCCAAAACCTGAATGCAACCTGTAATCGTGCTTTTGATATGCGTCCAGATACCAGTCGAAAGCGTGTTTGTCTCCACCATTAGCGATGAATTGAACCCACATGCCCGACTCGATAAGCCTCTGCCTCAGCTTAATCGGATTAAACTCTCTTTCAGCCGCTCCTGCGCTTTCTCCACCATAAGGCAGCAGAAAATCTGCACTGTTCACTATTCCAGAATCGGCGTCGTTTACTCGCATATTGAAATACTTCAGATCTTTCGGAAAATGCGTCACGAACATCGGCTGATTACCGTTGTTCTCAACCAGTTTACGCTCGTCCACAGAAGTCAAATCCATGCCGAACGTCAACCCCAGTTCGGCTATAGCGTCTTCGTAACGCAATCTCTTGAAAGGATGCTTCAGATCAATCCAGTTCATCACTTCTGATAAGTCACGTACAGCACACATCATGTCTGAAAACATGTCTTCTATAGTTTTCAAAAGCGAACCAAAGTCACCTTCAAACTCTAGCTCCAACAAACTGAACTCCGTCAAATGCCTATCATCCGCCCTTGACTCAGCCCTGAAGCTACTGCCAAACGTCCAAACCTTCCCGCCCAAAAACGGCACCAAAGCTTCCAGATACAACTGCCCAGTCTGCGTAAGATACGCATCCCTTCCGAAGTATGGAACCTTGAACAGGGTGTCTACAATTTCGCAGCTTCCAGTCGCGTTCACCACATGTGGCACAATCACTTCCAAGAATCCATGGTCGTCAAGCCATTTTCTTGCACTTTTAAGCAACGTTGCTTCCACTTTTGCTACGGTCTTTAACTCTTTCAGGTCGAACAGTTTGTATCTTTCTTTGGTCTGTTTCAAACCAGGCTTACCTTTCATTTTCAAACCTTCTTTTTAGCGCGCGCGCTTTTCAACAGTTCCTTGTCACCTTTAGCGATAATATGTCTTGTTGTGCTATTTGTCTCTAGCGCGTGCTTAGGTTTATCCGCGCGCGCTCTTTACGCTCTGAAATTGCTTTCGAAACCTTAATGGGAAGACGTATTTTTGATACATAAACTGCTTATAGTCAGAATGGCAAGATATGAGCGAAAGAGGACATGTGTTTGAGAAGATCAAAGCTTGAGATGTATTTGGACATCCTTGGGGTTCTGGCACGCAGTGGTGAGCTTAAGCTGACGCATATAATGTATGAGACCAATGTTAACTGTTGTATACTCAGGGAGTATCTAGACTTTCTAATGAAGCAGAACCTGGTTGAAGAGCGGACTGTAGGAAGGCAAAGAGTGGTCTACTTAATTACTCAAAGAGGTATAACGGTGCTCAGATGTTATGGAGAGCTCAAACAAGTTTTGCCCATCGTGGATGAAGACCAAGACCTCACGCCGGTGCCTGTTTAATCTAGGGCACAAGAGTGCACTCATGCAGCAAGCAATTTGATTGATGGAAAACTTGAACAGTTAGGAACTGCTAGTTACCAAAAATGAACCATCATTCTTTCGCTTGTTCTTTTAGAGCCCTGGTAACCTCGCAGAGACTGACAGTCGCGCTTACATTGATTATCGGGATCTTCGCGTTTATGTCACCTATTGGTACTACGTCCTTGTATTCGGGCATCAAAGCCCATGCCACACTAAGCCAGTGTATTTTCCCTTGCAATGATTCTTTAACAACGTCATCTGTCGGAGGCATAGAGATAAAGTGGAACACAACTCCTTCAGCCCAGTTGAGTGGAGCTGCAAGTCCTCCAGGTTGAACACCAAAGCTGGCAAGCTTTATCAGATCTGACAATGAATATTTTATCGCTTCATGAATGACTATTTCTTCCCAAGGTCTGAATGTCACTTTAACCAAACGTCTCACCTCGTCAGTAATTGAACTTAATCATTTAAAAATCTTCAAGAAAAAGAAGACCGAGGGTAGGGACCGTCAGCGCACAAGCATAAGGCTCGTTTATTCGATTATTTTGAAGAAGTCTCGCTCCGTAATCATGCCCACAAGCTTCTCATCCTTCACAACCGGCAAAGCGCCAATGTTCTTCTCCCGCATAACCTTCGCCGCCTGACCCACATCCACGTCCGGCCCAATCGTAGCCACCGTCTTAGACGCTATATCAAGCGCAGGATTATTCAACACCTGAATAATCGTCCCAGAACGCAAATACGCAAACGCCTCCCCACAACCGAAGAACCGAATAATATCCATCGCAGTAATTATCCCCACAACCTTCCCGTCCGAAACAATCGGCAACCGCCTAAACCCCTGCGTCGCCATCGTCTTCTCCGCCTCAAAAATCGTCGTCTTCGGCAACGCCGTAACCACCCGTTCCGACATAAGCTCAGCCACCGTCACCCCACTCGTTCTGTCCGCGAAAAGGTTCGCAATATCCCGTTCCGTAATAATTGCCTTAACACTGTCCTTCTCATCCACAACCGGCAATCCGCCCAAGTTAGACTCCTTCATGCGGGCAATAGCTTCGCTAATCTTCGCAGACGTCCTCACAGAAACAACGTCCTGCGTCATCACAAGCCTAACGGGCTCATTAATCGCCTTGAAAAAGTTACCATCAAACCTCTGCCTGACCATCTCAAACTTCCCGCCCCCACCTAAATAATCCACAATGTCCGTAGCTGTAACAATCCCCTCCAAATGCTTCGTCCCAGCGTTAACGATGGGCAACCGACGAAAACCCCGATCCGCCATCAAATGAATTGCATCATAAACCAACGTAGTCGGAGCCACCATGACGACCGGACTCTTCGCCACCGTCAAAATCTCGCCGTCACGCTTCTTCGCACTATGGGGTCTCAACTCAACAGGACCCCTACCCCTGATTCTTCTCCTAAAACCTTCTTTGCTCAATGATTATCCCTCACTTCACGACCAACCTAACGATGTCCTCGCGGTCAACAATGCCCACAAGTCTGCCGCCTTTATCCCTAACCGGCACCCTGCCAATGTCCTTCGAAACCATAACTTTAGCAACCCTAATCGCCTTCACCGAAGGCTCCACCGCCACAACCTCCGTCTTCATCACCGACGAAATCTTGGACGAAGCCAGATAACGCCCCTTCTTAGACTCAAACGCCGGCAGAAAGGCCCCGCTCTGCAGAAGATCCTTATGCGTCACAATTCCCACCAGCTTACCGTTCTTCACCACCGGCAGACCAGCGAAACGCCTCTCCTGCATCAAACGCCAAATGTGCTCAACCTCATCATCCGGCGAACACGTCACAACATCCTTCGTCATTATCTCCCCCACATCCTTCGCGAACTTCTCGGGGCTCGTCTCAATCTGCTTCTCAATGAAGCTCTCCAGCCCAAAGACTCCCCGGTAGGTTCCGTCCTGAGGCGACGTTACGACGGGCGCACACCACACGTCCACTTTGAGCATGGTTTTAACGGTTGAGTTTACGTCATCGTCCAGAGATGCAACATGCTTTGCAGGGGTCATTATGCCCTTGACCAAAATCGGAGATTTGGACGACGATATAGTCATCACGTCGTGGCGAGACACTTTTCCAAGAAGCTTCTTGTTCCCATCCGTCGCGGGCAAGATCCTGAGGTTGAAGTCACGTATCATAGCACGAGCTTTGGTGGCCATTTCATCCATGTAGATGGATGGGTGTTTGCCATCCATAATTTCTGTGACACGCAAAAAAACGCCTCTCACTTTTCGGTTTCTTCCATCTCAACCTTGCAGTCTTCACAAAGGTATTCGCCGTTAACTTCCGTCAGAGTGTCAGACCACACGCCGCAATGATCACAGTAACCCGCGAGCGGCGCAGCTTCCTCGTGCTCCTCCTCAGCCATCTTCTGGCCCTCGAGGATCGCCTTCTCTTGCATCGTTTCGACGAGTTCGGGCATGACGCCGAGAACATCTTTGCTCGAAATTATACCCATAAGCTGCCCCTTGTACACAACACCCAGCCTTCTGATGTTCAGCCTACTCATTCGCCGGGCTGTTTCGGTGATGGTTGCGTCGGGCTCTATCGTGATCAACGGCGACGTCATAACCTCTTCAGCCTTGAGCGAGTCCGGTTTAACGTTCTTAGCCAGCACTCTCAGGACGAGGTCTCTTTCGGTTATGACTCCGATTGGCTTTCCCTCTTTAGTCGTCACTATTATGCAGCCCACGTCGTGTTTCTCCATGAGTTCCGCGACGCAGTTTGCCGGCGCACCTTCTTCCACAGTTATGGCTGGAGCGCTCATGACGTCTTTCACCAGCATCTTAGACCTTAACCCGATTTCAGACATAGTGTTCAGCCACACACGCAACCCGTTCTGCGAAATATCCTAACTTTACTGAACTGAAAAGATGCGCTGTAATTTAAGACTTGCTAACGCTGGATAAGAAACCCGCCTCAAGCGTTTTCCAGTAGTGCGCCAAGTTTTATATGTCTCCGCTTATAGAAGCAGATGCCTTACCGGAGAAACGTGCAAGATGTTGAAAACCAACGTTGACAAGTTGGTGAGGCTTTCAGTCGTCGGCGAAGCAGTCAGCCCAGTTTTCGGCAGGAGCGTATACAGAGTTTCGGCACAGGGCAACCCCATGGTCCTGCCAGGCGTCGGCGGCATCACCTACAACATAAGAGTGGGCGACCCTGCCTGCGGATGGGAAGCCGACCACGTCGAACCGGGAGTAAGCGTCGAGAACAAAGAGAACGACGTACGATTCGGCCAAGGCGCAAACGCCGCGTTCAACGTGCTCTCATGCGTCGGAAACGAAGCAGTCGTCGCCACGGGCGAAGCAAAAGGGGCCAAGGGCGTCGTCACGGGCAAACACGGAGGCATAGAACACGTCCTAGTGGACGTTCAAACCGAGGTTATGGACAAGCTGATGCTCGGCGACAAGTTTCTCATCAAAGCCTTGGGCGTAGGCTTAAAACTTCTAGATTTTCCAGACATAATCGTCATGAACATGGACCCACGATTCCTCGAAGCCCTAGACCCTAAAGCAAAGGGTGACAGGCTGGAGGTGCCAGTTACACACGTAGTTCCTGCAGCCATAATGGGTTCAGGACTGGGCTCAGACAACACGTACTCCGGCGACTATGACATCCAACTCTTCGACGAAAAAGCCAGAAAACAGTACAAGCTCGACAACTTAAGACTCGGCGATTTGGTGGCCATAACCGATGCGGACCACTCGTTCGGAAGAATTTACAGACAGGGCGCAGTTTCCGTGGGCATCGTAGTACACACCAACTGCGTGTCAGCAGGACACGGACCGGGAGTAACCACACTGTTCACGTCGCGCACAGGAAAAATCATCCCCAAGATAAACGCAAAAGCCAACATCGCAGACATCCTGAAGCTGAGGAGCACCAAGCCGAAACATTAGACAAACCCGACCGCACCTCAACACTGACTCCTACAATTAATCTCAAAATCACGATACTTCTAACCCAACTACAGTTTTTTGAATTAGATTAAGTGCAGAGATCTAGCAATCGATTAAGACAAACATCGACGGGGTCAAGCTGTTCAGAAAACGCAAATGAACTTCCCCTCTCCCTCTTTTTTGAACACGCGAAAATTATATAAGATGTATAAACAATTATCAGCCATGGATACCCAATTTAGAGGCAGGGTTGCAGGCACCGTAATTGCTTTTTTCGGTTGGTTAGCATTCATCGTCCTATATCTTGCATTCCTCGCTGGCGGCCTGGACTTCTGGCAAAAACTTGCTGTTTTCATAGCCTCCGGGTCAATTATAATTGCGATCATAGCTGTCCTGTGGATCCGATGGGCAATGAAATAGCACGGCGCTGGCTTCGGCTAAAACACGGATTTTCCCCAATAATATATCATAAGCGGTTTTCCCTGTTTAAAATGCTCATAGAATGCTAAGTTCATTTTTCAATTCCCTCGAAGTGAAACTCTAACCCAAACACACGCTGAACCCTCTATAGCTGGGATTTGGGTATCATTTGAAATCACGATTCGAGTACTCTGACACAAGGGCTCGAAATTCAACGTTCTGTAATAGCACGTGGCCTTTCTTAGCATGAAAATAGATATATAAAGCCCCATGTTCATTTGTCTCTCGAAGGATAACACAGGGGTAATTGGATTGCCATTCAAGCGTAAAAGCCGTGGAAGAGCCAAGGGCGGCAAAGGCAGCAGCGGTAGTGTTCAATGCGCCAGCTGCGGAGCAATGGTTCCGCGCGACAAGGCTAAAAAGGTTACTAAGAGGCTTTCCTTCGTCGACTATGCCCTAGCCAAAGAGCTACGGCAGAAAGGCACGTACATCGCCGTCCCATCTGACACAAAGTACTACTGCGTCTCGTGCGCCGTACACCGCGGCGTCGTGAAGGTCAGAGCAGAGAACGAGCGTCGCATTCGCACGCGACCAGGAAAAAGATTCTAAGCTTCAGTTTCCTTTTTCTTAGACTTGCCGTAAACGTAGAGGCTTCTCTGCAGAACGGTAAAGTTTGAAAGTATCGCCAGAATGAAGACGCCAACGTTCATCACTATTGTCGGCTGCCAAAAAATCGCAATCAGGCTTGCCACGAGCAGAATGATGATGCGTTCAGCTCTCTCCGCCAGGCCCACAGATTCCATTCTTGTTCCAGCCGCTTCCGCCCTCGCACGACTGTAGCTCACTAGAAGAGAACCAATTAACGCGATCATACCCCACAAAGTGTCGCACAAACCGCCCACGATTATGCCGACGTAAACCGCAGCGTCAGCATACCTGTCTAGCACAGAATCGAGAAAACCACCGAAAACCGTAGCCTGCCCATAAAGCCTAGCCACTATCCCGTCCAACGCGTCACAGAAACCGGAGAGCAGGAGCAAAACGGTTGCTAGCAGAAGGAGAAGTGGGTGGCTTTGCCACTTTGCATAAGCAAGGGCTGAGAGAAAAGCCAAGATTATGCCTATGCCAGTTACCACGTTAGGCGTCAAACCTATTCTGTGAGCCGCTCTTGCCTCAGCTGCAAGCATCTGCTGGACTCTCTGCTTCAGTTTCGTGAGCATCTGGGGCGGTTTCTCCAACAATTTTTATTTAAGGTTGGATATGTAAAGAGCTAAGGTTTAAAGGTCTTTGGAATGATTGAAGTAACAACCGTCAAGGTTAACGGCAAAGCCTGCTTAGGCTTGAAAGTTGACTTGCCAGAAAGTCCACCTCTGCTTCTGATGGTTGCTGAGAAAGGCTTCGTGATGTGCGGCTTCCTGAACATTGACGCAGCTGAAAAACTAGGCGTATCCGCAGCATTGGTCAGCGGAGTGAAAAGCTTCGAAGACGTGCTCAACGGCGAGGTCAAGGCCGCAACAACCAAAGCAAAGAATTTGGGGGTAGAAGCTAGAATAAAGGGCTCTGAAGCCCTAAAACACATGTACTAGAACTGGCCTCCCACTGCTTTCCTGCCTTCACCAAGCTTGCTAGCTTTCTTGAGTTTGCCGCGATGACCGCCACGAAATAGAGCCAAGGCATAGAAACAGAAGTCAACCATCGGGTCTTAGTCATTGACGCGTTGTTCTAATGGCTGTTCAGAAGCTTTTTCCAACGAAGAGACGTTATCTTGATGGTAGCAGGACAGACGGTTTTCCTCCTGTTTTTTTTATCACGCGCTCTCTATTTCTTCTCCTTGCATATAGGTTAGTGCAGCTCCTGCCAACGATGTTGCGAATATCGGCAGAGAAAAATAGAGTAACGATTGCCACCATACTGCCAGAGGCTGAACCAACGAAACCACAAAAACACTTGCACTGGATAGGGTGCAAACAAGTGCAGATGCCACTGCCCCCTTGAAACTCTTCTTGGACAAAATCAGTGCAGTTGCAACTGCCCCAAACACTAATCCTAAAAATGAAAAAACAGTGAACAACTCATCGTAAATGAACCACTGCTGGGCGACAAATTCCGGATACCAGCTATAGACGCCCTCAAGAGCAATTGCTGAAAGAATGAAAACAACCATAGAACCCACCGTGGCCACAGTCATAAGCGTAGCCGCGACGAATGCGCGGACTGTTCTGACCTTTGAATCGACTTCATACGACATAGTATCAGGTTTATGCTGACTGAAATTAAGATTTGCGGAGTTCTTATCAAAGACCAGCCAGAACGTTCAAAAGGGAACCACGTTGCTGAAACGTTGCTGGCTCACCTTACTCACCTTGACGGTTATCGTGAGTTCACAAGCTGTTTCTCGTGCAGAGGGTTTCGACATGTTTGACCTGAACGCCACTATAGAACATCACATTGCCAGACTCAATTCTGACATGCCCTACGTGGCCGGTTTTCAAGTTATCGCCGATGATCTAAGCCTCCGCGAAACCGTCAATGCCACTGCAGTCACGATTAGTTTCCCATCAACTGAACCAGAGTTCTTCCCTTCTGGCGGTTGGCTCGGCGGCGGCATGTTCGTCCAGGCTCAAGATCACGTGTTTCGCAACGTCGACTACGGCTTCTACATGATGCTCGTGCTCGACGCGTCAGGCAGGCTGTTCGTCGATTTGGGACTGCATCAAACAGAGGAAGCCACCCTTCCGACACACACGGCCATGTCCAGCCTCGTATACGCTTACACCTGGCAAATCAGTGGAATCGACAGGTCAACGCCGATTACGCTGCTTCAAAGCTGGGAAACCAATGGCCTCGTAGACTATTCAATCTCTGTTTCTGGACATGACCAAACGCTCACCGCCCTGAACGTAACAGGTACGCCAAACTGCCAAAACGTCATACAGAAGTTCTACGCAGGAAACGTAATCATCGACCCGTTTCCATTCAGCCGATACATCAACTACTTCCAGTTCGGCGTCGCGAGCAACCAAGCTTTAACCAACACTCATTGGCAAGTAGACTTAAAAGAACCCAAAATGCTCAGACACACAGGCTGGACCCTAGTCGACAAGGCCTGGTCACTCCAAGGCGACCACTCCTACCTTGATTACGATTTAAGATGGGGAGGTACAACCTACGCCGGAGTAGACGCACAATACTATCAGCATCCGCTGCAAAACCCATACGAGATTATTTTTTCCTACAACGAACACACTTTGACTCCTGGAACAGTTCTTTGGAACGTTTCCAGCACTAACAACACAGCACTTACATCCTTTGCGTCTGAAAGCCAAGCTCTAACCACATTTGCAAGACGTTTTCTGCCCGCCATAATAACGATGTTAGGCGCTGCGGTGCTTCTTGCTTTCCTGTTGGCAAGACGGAATCAGAAACAACGCAAGCTACCTCCATCGATGCGAGGTTTATAAGAACCGAAATCGAGAGGAACCTGCATCCAGAGAGTGTTGGCTTGTCTGCGAGAGAGCTTTTGGATGCTGTCGCATCAGAAGTCGTCGTTTGCGTAAAATGTCCACTCTGGAAATCCCGCAAAAAGGCGGTTCCGGGCGTGGGAAGTCCAAAAAGCCGAATAATGTTTATTGGGGAGGCGCCGGGCATGTCAGAAGACGCTAAGGGCGAACCCTTCGTGGGGATGGCGGGCAGATTCCTTGACACACTCTTGTCGCAGATTGGATTCTCAAGAGAGCAAATCTTTATAACAAACGTTGTGAAGTGCAGGCCGCCTAGAAACCGTCAGCCCAAGACCTTAGAGATTGAGACTTGCACGCCATACCTGGACAGACAGATGCTGATCATTCGGCCTGAGTTCGTCGTTACGCTTGGCAGTCACTCAACGGCCTATGTTTTCTCAAAGGCAATGATACCCTTCAGCAGCATAACACAAGTCCGCGGAAAACTTTACAACGCCTTTATTCTTGGCTTGAAGCTGACAGTTTTTCCAACATTCCATCCAGCATCAGCCCTCTACAACCCAGAACACAAGGAAATACTGGAACATGACTTTCAACTGTTGAAAACAAAATTGTAAAGGGCTCACTCAAACGCCAATGAACGTTAGCTTGTGAGACTGTTGGCATCTTTAACGAGTTCTTCGGCGTTTTTGTAGGTTTTGGAAGGCACGTTTTGTTCACTGTTGCAAACCCTGTCTGACGATGGTCTTGCCGTCAATGCTTACCCTCGCTTTGGTCATCGAACCCCACCAGCCACGGTTGCCAAGCGTTCGGTTTTTCCCTCCCTTGTCTTCATTAGCTCCGACTCCTACGGTGACACCGCCCAGAACTTTGTCGTCTTGGGTGAAACCATGCCTCAGGCCAGCGTTAAGTCCAATCCCAAAAAAGGCAAACTTGCTCAAGTCCCCGTCCCCAGACTTGAGATAGCTCTCAAACGCCTCAATTCCTGATTGTGCAGTATACTCCACTATTTCTCCATGTTTGAAGTGCAACGTCAAATTCTTGACCCCTCTACCTCCAGGCACCAAAACAGTAGCATCATAAACCACGGTCCCCTCTGCACTGTCCTCATCTGCCGCAACCTCCACAAACCCTGAAGGCAAAAACTTCACGATTCCCTTTGCCCCATCTTCTTTGCTGACCACGCTGTCTCCGACATTTGGTTCGCGCCCGATTAGCCTAAACTTGAGCTTTGTGCCAGAGGGTGTTGTCACGTTTACGTCTTGGCCCCCTCTAACGATTTCAGCCAGTTGAGAAGCTCTCTGGGCTATTTCTTGCTGGTTGACAAGACAGCCCGCAAGCATAACTTCCTTCCATTCTTCATAGTCCAAACCAAGAGCCTGCGCCCTCTCTTTTGTAGCCCAACAGTATTCGACGCCTAACATGCGCACAGACCGTTTCCGAGCCAGTTCTCGCCACGCGTCCATGTACCTGTTTGACTCCAGAAACCAGACGTTAGCAAGCTCCTGTTTCTCCGAAGGTATCTTGCTCCAGTCTACAGGCGTCTTTGGACCTAGCAAGAAAATGAACACGTCAGTTTGTTCCAAGGCAGCCGTTTCAAAGGGTGAAAGAGTTTCAAGTGAGGTCTTCGGGATCTCTTGCAGCGAACGCATCCAATACTTCTCGGTGGTAAGAGTAACGAAGGGTCTGGCTCCTCTCTGCCTGCACAGAAAAGCCAACTCAGAACCTACGTCAATCGTGTGGTCCCAGCTACTAATCCAAACGTTCTCACCTTCTTCTACGTTCAAGCAGGACGCAACTATCTCGCGAGCAACTCTCACATTATTCTCCATACACAACCACACACCAGCCAATCAAATGCGCGCGTTGTTTTACCGTTCACCTTTCTGTCTCTTTTGGACGACGTTTATAGTAATCATGAATGATGTGTTCCACTTCGTCTAAGGTTCTTGCCTCATTCAGTTTGTCGTAATACTTCTCATCCAGATAAACTTCTGGAGGGACGCTGAAACGGTGACCGTGTTTGTTGTCGTAGGTAACGGACAAGTTTGGTATTTGATGAATTTCATCGCTCCTTTTTTAGCAAAGTTTGCAAGGGACACTTTGGTTTGGTAACTGCCTAACGGGGTTCGTGCGGGTGCATCAGGACAATCGTGATTCTCTATCAACCTGTGTTTTTCACAAAAGTGTTTTCCGCAGTAATTACACTGAAAAGGAAGTTCGATTTCTGCTCCGCAATACTCGCACTTCGGCACATTCATTCCTAAACAAATAGCATTTCCAAGGCAATAAGTAGATTTTGGTTGGGATAAAACCATGAAGCGTCCGCTTCAAAAGAGGCAGCTTTCGCCCTGCACGCGCGCCGGACAGGCTCTCACCGTCATGCGCTCACTTGTGGAGGCGGGCGAACAGGTCTGCCCAGTTTCTTGCGAAGCGCGATACGATACAGCTTCCTCAAGGATTTCACAAGTCGTTCGACGCTGGGCAGGCTGGAGTATATGATAGGGATGCGGTCGTATTCCGATAGTCGTATGGAGTATTCGTCCGGCTGTATGCCGTGAAAGACCACCACGCGGGGTTTCAGGTTGCTGATACGCACGATAAGCATGGGAGATACGCCGTTTTCAATGTTTGTGAATATCAACGCTCGCTCGGTTGTCGCCCCGAAAACCTGCGAAAACTCTGAGCCTGAGAGTGTTTCAACTGCTCTTTTGCTGTCGACTACTGTGTAACCGTTAACCTCTTTGACGTACGCGTCTAGGCATGCAACGGTTCTGCCTTCTATCGCCTTACACAGGTATTCCACTCTTACGGGTATTGGAAACTCACGCAGATCCACAATAGCGTTGCTCGGTGAGCTTGTGAGCTTCGCGAATTCGTGAATGAAACGTCCCCCTCTTTCTTCGTCGATTTTAAGCAGAGCCCACACGAACCTGCGCACGAACTTCGTGCCCGGACTCGGTCGCCTGCCGCTTTCGTAGTCGCTGATCACGGACGACGAAACCACCATCTTGTCCGAAAGCCTCATCTGCGAAACGGCGAAGAGTTCACGCCATTTCCTCATGGTTGCACCTGGTTTACTTGAAAGAATTATTTCTCCAGCAATCCTTCTCGCCAAGACAGAATCACGAAGACTCGGAGACGCAGCCATACAAGCTCGACCCATCAAACTCGGCAAATTCCCCTAAGAACGGCATGACCTATAAAAACCTATATGCACGTTGGAAAAATGGCTAAACAAGGAAGATTATGAATATTCCTGCAACAATCATTATCGAACCTATGACATTCTGGGCGCTGACCTTCTCATGAAACAGTAGGATGGCTGCCAGGGTTGAAAAAAGGGGCGTTGCCGAGGATATTGGAATAGCCCGTGACTGTGGTGTGTCTATGAAACTGTAGGTCAGCAAAAACCAGCCCAGGGCAAGTGCCACAATTCCGCTAACAAGCAACACGGCCGCGGTTCTTTTTCGCATCTTCAGAAAACCGAAACCCCTGTCCACGATTGGAGCAGAAACCACGAAAGAAATCGCGACTGCAAAAACTCTGACCGAGTTGATGGCGAACGCATCGGCTAAATTCGGCGTTTTAGTCACGGCCAGATCCGTCATTGCTATACTCACAGACCACAACAAAGCTGTCGCAAGAGCCAGAGCCAAGCCCTTGCCCAAAACTTTTTTCTGCGAATCAAACGCTCCTCTTCCTCCTTCTAAGCTTAAGAGCCATATTCCCAAGACTATAGAAACGGCTCCAAGAGCCACAGACCACGTGATGGACCCGCCTCCGAAAAGAGCAACCCAAAGAAGATTAAAAAGCGGATACGTACACGTTACCGGAACAGCCCGCGCAACGCCAACCATTTTCAGGCTGAGCAAATAGAGAGTGTCGCCCAATCCTAAACCGATTATTCCGCTGACACAGGCAAGGACAACGACACTCATGGGCAGACCAGTTAAGACACCAAGCATACCAGTGGCAACGAAAAAGACAAACAAAACAGCACTAGTCAGCGTCAACCGAGCGATGTTAGCCGAAACGGGCTTCGTCTCTGACAATGCCTTTCTGTAGAGCAGGGCCGACACCGTCCAACTGATCGCCGCCCCTAGAGCCGCAAACTCCCCCATCATTTTCCTAAGCCCTAGGCAAGATTCTGCTTGAATCTGTTAAATAGCTAACGCCTGAAATAAGGTTGAACGGTGTAGCATCAATGCAAATAGATCTTGACTGGAGTTCCGACGTCCTTGCAAAGTTTCCAGAACTAGCCATATGCATCGGAACAATCACTGGAATCCACAACCAAAAAGACAACGACCAGCTGCGCCGGCTCAAGAAGACAGTGTACGAGGAAGTCAGAGCAAAACACAATGTTGAAGCGTTGAAGGACGACCCGACAGTGAGAGCCTACAGAGACTTCTACCGGAAGCTCAACATCGACCCCACGAAAACAAGACCTTCAGGCGAGGCTTTGCTGCGCAGGGTTCTGAACGGAAACGAGTTGCCCAGCATATCCACCGTTGTCGACGCGTACAATTTGGCCTCGATGCAAACCATAATTCCCATAAGCGGGTTCGACAGATACACCCTGAACACGCCGTTCCACATACGCTTTGCAAAGAACGAGGCTTTCACCGGAATCGGAATGACCAAGCCAATTCTGCTAACGGAGAAAATGCTCGTCTTGACCGACGAGAAACAGGTCCTGTGCGTCTATCCCTACAGGGATTCTGACTGCACGAAGATCACTGTGCAGACGGAGCGAGCAGTAATAATTGGATATGGTGCCCCAAGAATAGGCCAAGAACATCTTAAGGAGGCTGTCGAAAGAACACTCGAATACATCAAATGCATTTCCGGGGGAGAAATCGAAACAGTGAAGATTCTTGGAAAATTCAATAACTGCTAGCGCGCAATCCGAATATTGAGCGAAATCCCATGCTATCTGATTCACTTGAACTCGGTGTAGAGCGGGCTAGCTGAAGCAGGTCTAACTTGCCTATTTCTGCTGATTCCAGCATTTTCCAACACGACGAACATCACGTCGGATTCCTTTGCAAATCCAAACTTGGAGAGGCCCACAAAACAGCCCGCGTTTTCAGCACCTCCTAACGTACCTACATTGTTTGCTAACAAACAAAACAATTTGCCCGCTAATAGTCCCAGAACTTTTCGTGGGTTCTGGAAACCAAAACGACTTTACAGCCGTTCAAAACCATGGATTCCTGAAACAGAAAAAAGAGGCGTGCGCATTACAACTTGTTACCTTCAGCACGCGCTAGAGGTTTCGGCTCATTGGACTTTCTCTTCCGATTTCCACATCATCTGTCGTGTACGCAAAGAATAGAAAATGGTTGCTGCTATTATCAAAGTGCAGACCACCATCAACACCACTAGGATCGTGAGCCACATCGTCAGCTGATCCATGTTTTGGAGCGAGAAGTAGAAAGGCACGCTGGTCACGCTCAGTGAAATGGTCGAGGACTGCGTGGTCTTGTCAGTGAAGACACTGATCCTGATCGAACTGCTTCCCGAGGGAACCCTTCCGTCGTTCGGCACCGTGAATGAATCCGTGCTGCTCCAATTTCTGCCCGCCGCGATTACCGTGGCGGTTGAAGGTATGATGGTGTTGTTGCCTCCCCACAATCCCACGGGGTTGTACCATGGATATAAGATCGTGAGGTTCTTCAGGATCAGATCTTCGGTGCCGCCGTTGTATATCCAGAACTTGAGTATCCCCGTGTCACCTGGCTTGTAGAAAGTTTGGTCCGTATAGCCGTAGACGGTAAGGCTTGCAATTGCGTTGGAAAGCGGTGAGAAAGCCAATGCTGTGGCAGCCAAAACCACGAAGAGTAGCAGAACTCTTTTTTTCATCGTAAACCACTGCTCGACATTGTGTGTGATTGACATTTATGATTTGCCCTCGTGACTATGTCGTTAAATTCCACAAGAGAGTAGCAGGGGTCAACTTTGAGCGCTCTACTCACACACATGGCAACATTACATCTGATGTGTGGGTAAAGGAGGGGGCCAACGTTGCAGCATCGTTACAGATTACAATTACAGATTGCAATTACAGATTACATCTGATGTAAATAACAGACGACCGGGGGCCAACTTTGAGCGCTCTTTTCTTCTGAAGCACAGCCCACTCGCAGACACCAACGTTCCGAATAGGAGAAGCCGGATAGCATGCCCTAGCGGCTAGAGGGCGTTTAGGCTAGATTGCTGGTGGAATAGTACAAGAACGGCAAAGCGAGTAGAATTGTGTCGCGGCCCCGCGTCGTCAGAGAGTACTTCACTCTCAAAGGCGGACCTGGCTCCACCGATCTTTTGATGTATCCGTACTCATCTAGGCCTTTCAGCTTGTCGGAGAGAGTGCGAGAGTTCACGCCAAGAATCTTCTTCATCTCGCCGAAGCCCGTTGTCTCCCTCAGAAACAGGATGTAGAGAATTTGGAGACTCCACTTTTGAGACAGCAGACTGAAGCTTTCCTCAAGACCTTTTATGGTCTCTCTCAGGTCTTCCAAACTGAGCTTCTGATTAAGGAATATTTCATTCAGCGTTTCCTCTATGCCTCTGAGATTGGTTTTCATCCGAGACTCAACCAGCTTGCGAAGCTCGTCGCCCAAGACGGTTCGGGAGTTCACACCTGTACACCCAGTGTGTGAGTAGTTACTTCACGGTTTATAAGGTTTAACTTTTAAATCTAGTGTGCGAAACACACCAAACCGCACGGTGAAACTATGGAGTCAAGCGTAAAAAGGCTGGAAGGAATCGTCAAAGAAAGAATGTCCGTGCTGGACGGAACGGCCCATTCCTACGCTCACGTCGACCGAGTAGTGAAAATCGCTGCCATTCTGGCTGAGAAAGAGCAAGCCGACATGGAACTGGTGCAGGCAGCTGCCCTTCTGCACGATATTGGACGCGCTGTCGGTGAACCCCACAACGAAACGGGAGCAAGGCTTGCAGGCCAAATTCTAAAACATTCAACGAACTATCCCCGAGAAAGAATTGAAAAAATCGTCAAAATAGTGCTGCATCACCCTATAGTCTTCAGAGACAGGTTAGAAACCTTGGAAGAAAAGATAGTGTGGGACGCGGACAAAATAGATTTGTTAGGAGTAATAGGCATTGCCAGAGTATTCCACTGGCTTGGCAAGAAGCCATTTGAGACCGCGGTCGATACCTGTTGTGAAGAGTTGAAACCAATATACAATCTGCTGAATACACCCTCCGCCAGAAAAATCGCAAAAGAAAGATACCAAAGAACAGCCGCATCCTTGTCAGCTCTGAAAGAAGAACTTTCAACACAGGACCTGAGAACCCACTGAAATTGCATTCGACAGTTGCAAAATCAAAAGAGTTTTTAGCGCTGCACACGACTAGAAACAGGTGTTCGAACTTGACTTTCCGCGCCAGAATGGCTCAGACAGAGAAGAAGAAACAATCCAACCTTGTCCTAGCCTTCGACTTCCCATATGAAAAGCCTGAGAACCGCAAAAACCTCTTTTCCAAGGCACAGGAGCTCTTGGACGCGGTGCATCCATACCTGTGCGCTGTAAAATTCAACCACCACCTGGTCCTTCCGCTTGGCACGTTTGACGGTGTCGAGAAGCTAGTGAAAAAAGCCCACGACGAGGGATTGATGACCATCATGGATTGCAAGGTGAACGACATCGGCGCAACAAACCAGGTTATCGCAGAATATTACTACGCTGCGGGATTCGACGCGTTGATAGCCAATCCTTTCATAGGATGGGAGGAAGGGTTGAAACCGATTTTCGAAGTAGCAGGCAAACTGCATCGAGGTGTAATTCTGCTCGTTTACATGAGTCATAAGGCAGCGACCGAAGGCTACGGACAGACAATCGTCGACGCTGAAACTGGAACAAAAACTCTTCAGTACATCTCGTTTGCAAACAAAGCCCTGAAACACGGTGCAGACGGCGCAGTCGTCGGCGCCACGCACCCTGAAAAAATAAGAGAAGTACACGATATACTCGGCCAGAAAGTCCCAATATACTCACCAGGAATTGGAGCCCAAGGCGGAACAGCCCAAGCCGCCCTAATGGCTGGCGCAAACTACCTCATCGTCGGTCGAGAGATAACGCTTGCCGAAAACCCCGCTGAAGCAGCAAAGAAAACCAGAGATACTGCAAGATCTACCAAGCGGAACTCTCCTAAGCGTTTTTGATAAACATCTTTTCACCTGACTAACTCAAAAACAGAATTCACCTGAACGCCAGTTCCGCGCGCGCTGACTAACCAGAGTCTAACCCGTTCTTTTTTGTGCAAGAACGTTGAACCCATTCGCCCAGTTCTTGTGATAGTAACTTGTGAACATGCCTTCTTCAAAGTCGATTACGTGGAACCTTTGTAGAAGGTTAAGGATTTCTTTGCGAGTGAAGTGATGGCCGAAATGGAGAATCCTTCCAGTTTCATCCTTCACCGTGACTGTGCCTAACTCGCCCGTGACTTTGAAGTCGTCTCTGTATCTTTTTGCGCACACCGGATTTTCCCACGTTCGACCAAACTCTTCGACGGAAATGTAACCGTCCTTTTTGAGAATCCTATGCACTTCACTCATTATTCTGAACCTCTCAGACTTTGAAACCAAAGTGAGAACACCCAACATTGTGACCGCGTCGAAGGAAGAATCAGGGAAGCACAGGTTTTCAGCGTCACACAGAAGGAAGCCTATTTCTCCTTTTATGCCTCGCGATTTGGCCTCTTCCTGAGCCAATCTTATCTGAACCCTATCAATGTCAACGCCGACGACGTTAAAGCCGTTTTCATTCAGGAAAAAACAGGCTCTTCCATAACCGCAACCAACTTCCAAAATGTTCTTTTCCGAACCGTCTTCGATTGCGTTGACAAGCCTTGAGGGTAAGGGGATGGTGTAGAGTTTTCTTTCACCGCGAGACTTCATCTTCCACGTCTTTCCCAAAGCTCTTTCTTCAACAAATCCCTCACCGAAGATCTGATTGCTGAGCTTCGGCTTGGATACATGTTCGCTCTGACAAGTTCATCCAAACCTTCCAGATAAGCTTCGGGCAATAACACTGTTACAAGTTTCAAGCTACTTCCCCCTGACATGTTATGCATATGACATGCAGCGAATATAAGATTTGAGCCAACACACCAAGGTCATTCTTCAGGACGCGTACAGTTTGAGACCACGCTGGGGAGCAGAGAATGCGCAAATCATAAAAACTAACCAGCTAACAATCTACAAGGTTGTGATAGCAGTGGAAGCCTTCTCTCCGAAAACATTTGTTGAAACCGCAATCACGGAGACAAAGAGAAACATCGGCAATGAAAAGGCAATGGTAGCCGTTTCTGGAGGGGTTGACAGCACCACTTGCGCTGTGCTGACGCACAAGGCAATCGGTGAAAACCTTGTCTGTGTGATTTTGGACGATGCTTTCATGCGACAAGGTGAACCGGAGCACGTTGCTGAAACATTATCGAAACCGCCGTTTAGCACGCCCTTGAAAATAGTCAATGTTCGTGACCGCTTCATGCAAGCGATGAAGGGGCTGAGGGACGCCGAAGAAAAGCGCAAAGTGTTCCGCGAGACCTTCTATAAGGTTTTGAGTGAGACAGCCAAGAACGAAGGCTGCAAGATTTTAGTCCAAGGCACCATACGCGCTGACATAATCGAAACTGTGGGTGGCGTAAAAACCCAGCACAACGTCTTGGAGCAGATGGGCATAAACCCGATGCAAACGTTTGGCTTCAAAGTTGTTGAACCTCTCCTGCCGCTGCTCAAAGAACAGGTTAGGACAGTTGCTAGGCACTTAGGGCTGCCCAAAGAGTTTTCCGAACGACAACCTTTTCCAGGACCTGGCCTATCAGTTCGCATAGTCGGAGAAATTCGTCCAGACAAATTGGAAATCCTCCGTGCAGCCACAACTCTCGTTGAGCATGAGCTCGCAGCTCACAAGCCTGGACAGTATTTTGCTATTATCATCGACAATCAAGAAGCCCTACAGACTTCGAAGGCCCTGCAAATTCAAGAGACTGTTGCACACCTTCTCAACATTCCATCAAGAAACGTCTACGTCAAAGTTTTCGCGGACAGGGCTACTGGCGTTGAGGGCGGCAAAAGACGTTACGGTGAAGTAGTGGGCATAAAAGTTCAAACAATGGAGGGCAAACTCCATCAAACGAGTATTCAGAAGCTCGTCTCTGTTCAGGCAAGAATAATCACTGAAAACCAGCCCGTGGCAAGAGTCTTCTACGCAGTGAAGGACCTAGCCCAGAAAAAACCATACGCCATAGGCATAAGGGCCGTACAAACAAAAGACTTTCTGACAGCGGAAGTCTCAGAAATACCTTGGACGACCCTGGACAAAATCGGAGAAGAAATCATCGAGCAGTGTGCGGACGTGTCAACTGTCTACTACGATGTTACTCCTAAGCCGCCTGCAACAATTGAAATGGAGTAGCCCACGTTAGAAAGGTATAAAACCCTTTAGGATATTCTACAGTGATGAAAAGCCATGTTCCGCGTAAGAGTGAACAAGATTGAATCTATTCGAGACATTGACGGCAACCTTGGAAAACGCATAGAGCTGATTGAAGACAGACAGTTACCGAAGTTTGTGGTTAGACCGCAAACAGAGGAAGCCAAGATGGTGCAAGATGTGATGCAGGCTTTGCAACAGCAGATGCCGATGTTCCCAATGAGAACAGATGTAGCGATAGCAAAAATAATCCTGTTCCTAACCGAACAAGAGTACGAGAGCCTGGCTATCGAGTTTGACGTGAACCAAATCTACGACATAATACTCGAAAACCAGACACTAAAATTCATGAAAACTGCATAATCTCTTTTCTAACCTGCCTCAGAGCCTCATGTCTTGGATGGAAAGACAGGACAAACATCATGTTCCTCAAAGCCGTGTAAACTTCCTCCATGTTAGATTGACTGTTGTTGTTACAGTAAATTGGAATAGGCTCTTCGTTGCCGGTCTCGTAGTAAACGTAGATAGGCGTGAAGCTTTTTCTGAGAGTCTTGATTTCAAAGCCCAGCTTCAGGAGCCTGGCTACCTTCTCAGCAGCCACGCTCACAGGTTTCAATCTCTTCTGACTGAAAGAAGAAGCATAGACAAACAGTTTCCCGCTGGAACACTCCATCATATTCGACCCTTCAGAAACCACACAGCGCGAACAACATTTAAGACAAGTGTCGCAGCAACAAGTATACACAGTAGAGAGAGATAAGTGAAAGTGAACGCCTAAACAGTGAAATTCATTGAAGACCAGAGCACATGTCTTCGTAAGCGGCAGAGTTCAGGGAGTTTTTTTCAGATCTGAAACCAAGCGTGAAGCAAGAAAACACGGCGTCAACGGTTGGGTTCGCAACCTACCAGATGATAGAGTTGAAGCTGTTTTTGAGGGTGAAGAAGAAAACGTAAAGAAGCTTCTGGAATTCTGCAGGCGAGGGCCGCCAGGAACCAAAGTCACGAACACACAAGTGACCTGGGAAAGTTATTCTGGAGAGTTCAGAGACTTCGAAGTAGTATATTAAGGGAATCTCATGCTTGCAGAGTCGCTATGCTCAGGTTCTTTTCTTTGGAACTCTGAAGTGTGAGGCTTTTCCCGCGCTCACATAGTCTCCTCCGGCGCCGCGCACGACTGAAGCAATTTTCGAGAAGTTGTCTGAACCTAGAAACTGCCGCGGTTTTATCATTATGTAATCGTCTTTTTCCTCGAAGCTCAACAGGTTTTCCAAGTCTTCTGGAAACATCATCTTTACGTCCTCCATAACTTTCGATTTAGCTTGAGGTTGGGGTGCTCCAGCTACGGGCTGAGACAATGCTGGAGCAGGATGCGCAGCTATTGGTTGAGTTATCTGTGTGACAGCGAGAGACTTCAAAGATGCTGAAACTTGCCTCAAATCCTCCATGATGCCGTTCATAATCACAACAAGTTCGTCGACTCTTTTGGTCAGAGCTTCAACCTTTTCTTTATCCGCGCTCATAGGCCTTCTTCCTTACAAACCTTATACTTAACGCATTTATTAATGGTTTTTGACTCTTCTAACAATCCTGGAACTGGAGCGAACATCACGCTTGATAGAGATTGACGGAAGCGAAAAAAGTGGAAGCGGCACCATTCTGAGAATGGCCGTTGCACTATGCGCTATCATTGGGCAACCTTTGCACATCTGTAACATCCGCCAGAACCGTCCTCAGCCGGGTCTGAAGCCTCAGCATTTGGAAGCCGTTCTTACAGCCGCCAAGCTGTGCAACGCTGAATTGGAAGGCGCAAAAATCGATTCACGTGAGCTTTGGTTCAGACCCAAGGAAATAAGAGGCGGCAAGGTTGAGGCTGAAATCGGCACTGCAGGAAGCATCTCCATGCTTCTAATGGCTGTGCTGCCTATGTGCGCTTATGCCCAGAATAACGTTCATCTGCACATTTCCAAAGGAGGAACGGATGTCCCTCATTCGCCGGCCATTAATTATATGCGCTTTGTTCTTCTGCCGACACTTCAACGCATGGGGCTAGACACTGTTCTGACCGTTCACAAGTACGGCTACTACCCCAAAGGAAATGGCGAAGTAACGCTAATCGTGACCCCTTGCAAGTCCCTCAAAGCTTTGAGCCTAGCGAATTTTGGCAACGTCAAATCGGTAAGAGGAGTCTCGGTCTGCACATTTCTCGCTGACAGAAAAGTTGCCGAACGACAGGCAAAAACGGCGAAAGAGTGCCTAGACGAAAAGGGCTACAGTCCTGACATCCAAATAGTAAACGACACTTCGAACCCACTGCAGAAGGGCAGTTCCCTTGTCTTGTGGGCTGAGTCGGACACAAACGCGGTTCTTGGAGCAGACGCTATTGGCGAGCTAAGAAAAACAAGCGAGACTGTTGGAATGGAGGCTGCAGAGAAACTCTACGCAGAAATCATCGCCAAACCCACGGTTGATATGCACCTGGCTGACCTGTTAGTCCCATACGTAGCTCTGGCCGAGGGCAAGTCGACTTATCTAACGCGGACACTTACGGAGCATTTGCAAACAAACATATGGCTCGCCGAAAGAATATTGAACGCCAAGCTGGTTCTTGAAAAGAAAGATGGACTCTACAGGGTCGAGAAAACTGGTTGAATTTCATTCAAACATGAATTGTTAAGCAGCAAAGCGCGCCGGCGACCGGTAAACTATCAACATTACAGCCAACAGCCAAGATGCACATCGCTAGTCCTTTCCGTGTGCCCTAAGGAGTTAGGTGTGAGAGAACAGGGTTCAGCGACTAGAAAACGGTTCTATCTCACAAAAGAGAAGGGGTCTTAGCTTTGTGGTTGCGGCGGCGGGGGCGGCGCGTCCGTTTCCGGTGTAGTTTTTGGCTTTCTTCGGCGTAGTGCCACGGCTGCGACGACTATGATTGCGACTGCGATTGTGCCGATGATTATAATGCCTCCTCCATTTGGTGGCGTCGATACGCCTGCAGTCGATGTTGACAGGTAGACGGTTAGGGCGCGCGCTTGTGCAATACGCAGGCGCTACTGTCTCCCCTTGCTATACTTTCCGATAAAATCTGTTTGCCGCGGGACTTTGCCTAATAGACCATCTTGGGATAAATGTTTTTCTAGGTTAACAACAATTGCACGTTTAAAGGAAAGATCAGATGGACAACGCTTCCCGGAAGAGACTGATTCAAGAATATTACTCGAAAAGGTCTATTGATTATGATCGGCAAAAGAGCAGAACGTGGAAGTCAAGCCAAGGTTTCGGAAATGAAGTCTTTAAAGAACTACTGAGGGCTTTGAAAGGGGCTGGAAACAGACTCCTGCTGGAAGTAGGCGTGGGAAGCGGCAGAAACGCGTTACCATTGCTTGAAAGAGTCAACCCACAACTTATTGGATTGGACTTGTCGAAGGAAATGTTAAAACGGGCAAAAACAAAAATGCCCTCTTTCAAGAACCGTCACGACTTGATCCAAGCTGACGGGGAACACCTACCTTTCGTGAACCATGCTTTTGATGCACTCATCTGCATGAGCACGATGCACTATTTCGCGTCTCAAGCGAGAATCGTGCGCAGATTCAGGGATATGTTAAAAGAAGACGGAACGCTCGTGTATGGGGATTTGACAGTTCATGAAAAAGATGATCAAGGATTCTTTGAAGGACTGGAAAGAACCCTATCGAAAGCTCATGCAAGATACTACAAACCATCACAGATAAAGAGGCTCGTGCAGAAACAAGGATTTGACATCTCAAAGATGAAAACTGTTGCCTACGGAAAAACCTACAGCGCTTTGCTGGAAGACAAGGGACAGTATTTTGGCGTCACACAGGAAACGCTTGACAGATACATAGATGAAGCTACTGCAAAGACACAAAGACAATACGCGTTAACCAGCACCGAAATGACCCTGTTCTACACAGTGATTACAGCCAAAAAAAACATCACGTGATCCTATGAAAAAGTCAGTATGCATCAAGACTCCGAAACAAGAAGGCGAGAAAGCTCTAACCCTAGCCAACAAACTCGGACTGATCAACAAAGACTTGGAAATTCGACGAGACGAAAAATCCATCTACATCCCAATTGTCAGGCCACCATTAACGGAAGAACTGATAACTCTCAAAGAGCAAGCAACAGACTGCGAAGTCGCAGACCACTCGTTTCCAGAAAGAAGAAAACCGGGAATATCACTTGCTCAGCTTCTTGAAGATAAGTTTCCACCATATTTACTGCCAAGCTTGCCCCGCGCCATAGACTTCGTCGGCGACATAGCCATAGTTGAGATCCCTCCAGAGCTTGAAACGTACAAATCTGCCGTTGGCGAGGCAATTTTGAAAATGAACAAAAAAGTTCGCACGGTACTGGCCAAGGCGGGCGCCGTGGGCGGGACCTACCGCTTAAGAGAGTTCACAGTCATCGCAGGCGAACCCGAAACAGAAACCATACACAGAGAATACGGATGCCTATACTACGTGGACGTATCCAAAGCCTTCTTCTCTCCACGACTTTCATTCGAACACCGCAGAGTCGCATCACTCGTGGAGGAAGGCGAAACGGTTGTTGACATGTTCGCAGGGGTTGGGCCCTTCTCGATCCAGATCGCCAAAAAACATCAAAACGTGAATGTCTATGCCGTGGATGTGAACCCAGACGCCGTTGAATATCTCAAGAAGAACGTCAGGGTTAACAGGGTTGTCGGAAAGGTTCACCCCGTTCTGGGAGACGCAAGACAAGTTGTCAAGAGCAAACTTTCTGCTGTTGCTGACCGCGCAATCATGAACCTGCCTGAAAAAGCCATGGAGTTCGTGGACGTAGCCTGCGAAACCATCAAACCCTCAGGAGGCACAGTGCACTTCTACAGCTTCGTAAACAAATCCGATTCGCTGGAAATCCTCGCGGCTCACTTTGCAGACGCCGTTAAGAAGTCTGGAAGAAGTGTAGAGAAGACATTATTTGCAAGACTTGTCCGCGAGATAGCTCCGTACGAGTGGCAAGCGGTTCTAGATGTCAGGATCCTTTGAACTGTAATTCAGAATGCGGGCCGTACGCCTCGGATGCCCGCTTGTGTAAGCGAAGATTGCGAAACTAGCCATGGGGATATGTTAGGCTTTGAGACTTAAGGTGACTTTCACCTTCTGTGCAGGGTCCCTCAGTTTCTGGACGATGTCTCTTGATAAGTCTGCCGCTGCTTTGTCTGCCTTGACTGCCAAGGTTCTGGCGCAGACGTAGCTGCTTTTCCTCACAACCATTTCAGTCGGATGAACCAAGGTCAGACGCGTAGTTCCATAGGCATTCACCGTTTCGGCTATTCCTCCCGCTTCGATTAGAATAGCCAGTCGAACGTTTTCTCTCCGCAGTTTTTCTTTGAACTCAGCGCTCAGATCACGCATAGCTTTGTTCGCGGACACGGCGATGATACAGTCGCCTCTTCTCGATAGTTCATCGCTTTTTGTCAATTCCAGGGTTGTCGGATGGATGGCTAGAACGTTCCTGTGTCCTTTGGCAAGTATGATTTCTCTCAATTCGGCAGAGGGCAAACTATTCAAGAACCTCTATTGAGTCAACTTTTCCGTCGCCGTTCAGGTCAAAGCCCTGTATAACTTTTGCGTAGGTATCCTCGCCACTGTAGCTCTTCAGGGTTTTCTGCCAATAGTCTGTTAATGCCAGAACACAGGCCTTGGTGCCCACTCCCTTGTTCCCGGCCAAGATTATAACCCGCTTGTCTTTGTCCCACGGGTTGACAACTTTCGCCACGACTCCAACCGCATCTGCTGTGTAGACACGCCCAGTTTTCTTGGAAACCAAGCCGCCGAAAAGAAAACCCTCTTCTGAAGCCCGCATGTTAAATTTGATGGGCAGACACTCGTTCACTTCTTCGGCAAGCAGGTTTGTCCCAGGGCCTCCTACGAGTATTAAGTTGTTTTTCTCCTCTTTCTCAGCCTTGACGTCGACATCAAGTTTTATCGCAAAATCGTCAGGGGGCTTGACGAACTGTCCTAGAAAGAAGGTCAAATGAGAAGCGTAGTGCCCGTCTCTTGCACTTGTCTTGAATGGCCCGTGCGGCGTTGGACTGCCCACGACTATTTTTCCGTCAAACGTGCCATCTTTCCTCACGAATTCTCTGAAGAATTCTTGGATTTGTTCTTCCATGGCTAGCAGTGAAACCTTCTTGATGGTTCTGTACTCTTGTGGAAGCTCAATTCCAAACGCTGGCGCCGTCGCTTTGTAGTACTTGGCTATTGCCCCTTTCTTCTCCTCTTCTCTTGCAACCGTTATAGCCCCTGCCTTGCAGAGTTTTCTGATGTGATAATAGACCTTCTGTTCATGAATGCCCAGTTTCCTCGCTATTTCCAAAGGGTACATTTCCTTCTCAGAAAGCATGACCAAAATTTTCCAGCTTAGCGCGTTCAATACTAGTTTGAGCTTTTGTGGGTCGTTCACCAACGCTATGTCTTTGACCTTCTGAGTCTTGTTCTCTTCAAAAAGGAGCAGTCTCTTGTTCAAGGTTGTTCCAAATCATAAAAGCACATCTATTATTAAGAATTTTGTTATGGTAAGCGAGTTCCGAGTTCCCCCAAGGGTCCTCAGCATGGCGACAGACCTTTACGAAATATTTTTTAACACTCTCCTAGAATTCATGATAGTCTCTAAATGATTAATGGAGAAGCCTTGCAAATCATTTTTAGAACTAAGAATTCTCTGTTAAAAATGCTTATTAGAGAAGCAGTTCTTGAATTGCGGTCACCCAGAAGCATTGAGGTTTAGAAATGTGCGGTATATTCGGTTGCGTTTTGAAAGAAGGAAACGCTGCACCATTGATACATGCTGCTCTGAAGAGACTCGAATATCGTGGCTACGACTCAGTTGGCGTGGTCACGATCTATGACGGAAAACTGTACCTGAAGAAAGACCAAGGAAAAATCGATGATGTCCACAAACTCCACAATCTGGATGATTTGCCGGGCAGCTTGGGAATTGGGCACACAAGATGGGCAACACATGGGGCCCCTCTGCAAGTGAACGCTCATCCCCACGCCGACTGCAGTGGGCGAATAGCCGTTGTCCACAACGGGATTATAGAGAATTTTGCCGACTTGAAGACGGAACTTGAAAACCACGGCCATGCCTTCAAGTCCAGAACCGACACAGAAGTGATACCTCACCTCATTGAAGAAAACCTCAAGAACAAGCCTGACCTAGGCCTTGAGAACGCCGTGCTTGAAGCTGTAAAAAGGCTTGAAGGGTCATACGCAATCGCCGTCGTCTCCACGACCGAGCCCGACAAGATAGTCTGTGCCAGAAACGAAAGCCCGCTCGTCGTCGGAGTGAATCAGGACGCGGTTTACTTTGGCTCCGACATCCCGGCGTTCTTGCCACTGACAAACAAGGCAATTATCGTGGACGACGGTGAACTTGTTACGCTTTCAACGAAAGGAGTGGAAATCAAAAAGATCACTGATTCAAAAATTGTTACGCGTGAGCCGAAAATCATCGACTGGACCCCTGAAATGGCGGTCAAGCAGGGTTATCCACACTTCATGATTAAAGAGATACATGAACAAGCCGAGTGCCTGAGAAACACGCTCAGAGCGCAGGAGCACTACGCCGATTTGATGGCTACTTTTCTTGACCGCGCAAGAGAAGTTTACCTTGTCGCGTGTGGGACCTCATATCATGCTTGTTGGGCAGCTTCGTACATGCTCTCCAAACTTGCTTTCTTGCCAACCTACCCTGTCATCGCCTCCGAGTTCATAGAACAGCACGGCAAATCCGTCAACATTGACAGCACTATCCTAGCCATAAGTCAATCAGGCGAAACGGCGGATACCCTGGCAGCTGTGAACGCCGCCAGACAAAGGGCAGCAACAATACTGGGATTGACGAACACCATCGGCTCAACGTTAACACGGGTCGCGCGAGTCTACATCGGCCAACAGTCAGGCCCAGAAATCGGAGTGGCTGCAACCAAGACATTCACGTCGCAGCTCTCAGTGATGGCCCAGCTCGCGTTGAGACTTGCAAAGAAAAGAGGCAAGGTTTCACAGGACGAAATGGACTACCTTGCTGAAAGACTGTGCAAACTGCCGGACACGGTGCAAACTATAATTGACACTCAGGAAGAAAAGGCGAAGGAAATAGCGAAGAAATACAAGGACAAAAAAGACTTCTTCTTCCTCGGACGGGGAATCAGCACGGCAACGGCTTTTGAAGGCAGACTTAAACTCATGGAAATAGCCTACGCGCCCGCAATAGCCTTCCCAGCCGGAGAAAGCAAGCACGGTCCCATAAGCCTCATAGAGCCGGGTTTTCCAGTGATCTTCGTTGCCCCGAAGGATGAGACCCATAAAACGTTGATAGGCAACATCATGGAAATGAAAGCCCGAGGTGCCTCAATAATCGCCGTCATAGAAGAGGGAGATGAAGAAATCAAAAACCTCGTTGACGATTACATGGAAGTGCCCAAGGGCGTCCCCGAAGTTCTGTCACCAATAGCGTTTATCATTCCACTGCAACTACTCGCCTACTACATGGCTGTTGAAAGAGGATACAACCCGGACATGCCTAGAAACCTAGCAAAATCAGTCACAGTAAAATAGCTGACCCACCATTGGAACAAACGCACCGGACAAGCGTCCAATTCAGGGTGAGAAGGCTTGGAAGATTGGCAGAAACTATTGAAGTTTGACCCACTGCCCCAGCTCCTCTCCTCAAAAAACGTTGCAATCGTGTTCTTCGCAAACCGCGACTTGCTAGACATAACAGAAGGTTCAGTAGAGACATTATGGAAATATCCGCCCACTACCGAGATGCTGAAAAGGCAGCAGGATGATGGTTCTTGGAGATATCCGGGCGCGAACCTAAACATTCGTTCGCGGGCCAATTACGATCAGCTTGAAACCTACCGCCTACTGGGAGAACTCGTGGAGAAGTACGGGTTCAACACCAACCATCCCGCCGCGCGAAAGGCCGCCGAGTTCCTGTTCAGGTTTCAAACGGACGAAGGAGATTCCAGGGGAATCTATGGAAACCAGTACACCCCAAACTACACAGCCGGAATCATGGAACTCCTGGTGAAGTTAGGGTACGAGAATGACCCACGAATAGAGAAAGGGTTCCAGTGGCTCCTTTCGATACGACAGCATGACGGAGGATGGGCGATACCCATCCGAACCAGAAACCTGAAGCTGAACGTTGTATCGTTAGAAACTGAAACCGTACAGCCCGACCTGTCAAGACCCTTCTCTCACTTAGTCACTGGCGTCGTGCTCCGAGCTTTCGCGGCCAGCAAAATGTATCGAAAAACGAGTAGTACAAAAGCTGCAGGAATGCTGTTGGCCTCCCGTTTCTTCAAAAGGGACTCGTACCCTGACCGTGGCACACCCGAGTTCTGGACCAAATTCACCTACCCCTTCTGGTTCACAGACCTACTGTCCTCACTTGATTCACTATCGTTCTTAGGGTTCACTCTAGACGATGCCGAGGTCAAGACGGCGGTGGAATGGTTCCTCCGAAAACAGCAGAAGAACGGTCTGTGGAACCTATGCCTTCTGAAGGGAGCCAAAGAGAAAGACATGAATCTGTGGATATGCTTGGCAATTTGCCGCGTCATCAAACGTTTCATGCAGAAGTTTGAAGTTGGAAATAAATTGGTAGCACACTAGCGTTCGAAGCTGAATGTTACTTCCCGTCGGAACATGTTGGTTATGCTGTTTTTGAGCTCGTTGTAGCAAGCGCTCAGCCGTTTTGCGTCCTCCTTTGACATTCCCTGGGAGATCAGTTGCTTCTCAAAGGCTCGCCTGGCTTTTCGCACCCTCCATCCCAGAGTCAAATACATCCAAGAGAGGCTTATGCCCATCAGGACCAAGTGTGGAGTTGCCTTGAACAACGCTTTAACCATTGGCGCCACGCTCATCCCTATCAGCTCACAGCAAAGATGAAGGAGACGGAAAGTTTATTCTTTCTCCTCCTCGGCTTCTCTTCTTCTCTTATCAAGCTTCTCACGGATGCTTTTTTCAATTTCGTCGCCAATGTCTCCTCCAGCCTTTTCGCCGTGTCTTCCTCCGCCAGAGCTTCTGAGCATGTCGCCTATGCTGGTGAAGGTTCGCATGTAGTCCTCGGTCAATTTGACGGCTACCTGTTCAGGCAGTCCACCGTTCTTGAGTTCTTTGTAGTACGCTGCAGCAGCCTTGCCCATGCTTCGCCCCGCCTCTTCAGAAAACACTGAAGACAGCACACCCTTTATCAACGCCGGAAATTCTGAAGACACCACACCCAGTATTTCTTTGATCTCTGCAGCATCTCTCTTCTCTTTTCTTTCTTCATCGCCAACCATGTTTTTCACCTCCCAGACCTCTTCACCCCAAATTCAAACGCAACCTCTGCGAAACAGCCCCCGCTATGACCGTTTCCTTGCGCACCTGTTCTGTTAACGGGCACGAGGGCGCTTCGATTATTCTGGGTGAACTTGAACCTATCTCTGCCACGGAAACAGGCAGGTCGTGCTTTCTACCCGCGCTGTGCGAGTAACCAAACTTCATTTGTTTTCACCTCAGACTATTACAGGAGTGGTCACCAGAGTTAGGTATTCTGTACAGAAGTGACCAGATTAGTGATCAGCCTTCTCAACCAACGCGTAAACTGGAACCCGCCCCTCAGATTTTGACAAGGCACCCCGTTCAAGAAGTTTTTTCACTCTGTCCCGAATTATGCGTCTGCTCGCCTTCCCACGCATCGTAGCCACCTGCCTCGTAATGGCTGAAATGTTTAACGACCCCTTAATTGCCAAAGCTTGGACAATACATCTTGAAATGTCGTCCTGAGCAATCGGCTTTTGACGCAGGTATTCCTCGGCGTTTTTCAGACGAGAAGCAATCTTCAGTGGCTCACCGTACATTCCTATGCCCATCTTCGCCAACCTCAAGGTCGCAGCCAACCCTTCATACTCTGGCTTCTCAAGAATCAACTCCTCAAGAAGATCAAGCCTACGAATTATCTGGTCAAGCTTCTTGCTAAGCTCCTCAGCATTGGAAACAGATTTGTCTCCACCGCTCAAGTTCTCCAGCTTCCTAAACGCAGTTGAGTTACATAGACTAACACACTGTTTAAATGGTTGACTACAGCACGCGCTACAAAAAAAAGACGCAGAGACTGCAGAAGTTCCCGACACGGTTGCCAATTTCCAGAGAAAAGAGCGTCATCATCGAGAAAAACGGGTGCCTACGCGATGTAGCGTTGTTTCTTATTCTGCATCTTATTCTCAAATGCAAATGCGTTAATAACCCGCTTCCGTGAATGTCTATTATGGTGCCTCAAGTGGAAGATAGTGCGTGGGAGAAACTCATTCAAAACATGCTTAGGGAAGGCATCCTGCGCTCTCCGAAGGTAATCCAAGCAATGCGCTCCGTTCCGAGGGAGAAGTTCCTCCCCGAAAACATGCGACCCTACAGTGCTACGGACACGCCGCTTCCGATTGGTTTCGGGCAGACGGCTTCGGCGCCACATAGCCTCGGCTCAAATTCGAGACTAGGCGAAACATGGTTTCAATCATGAATGAAGCCCTGCAGCTGGAAGTAGGCAACAAAGTGCTCGAAGTCGGAGCGGGCTCAGGCTGGCACGCCGCCACAATAGCGGAGCTGGTAGCGCCTAGTGGCGCTCCTCGAAGCGAATATGGCCACGTATACACCGTGGAGATCGTTCAGGATTTGGCTGATTCTGCGAGAAAAAACATCATGAAAGCTGGGTACGGCGACCGCGTCACGATAATCGGTGGCGACGGCTCAATTGGTTTCCCAGAAAAAGCCCCCTACGACAGGATATTAGTAACTGCTGCGGCACCCGACGTCCCGAAACCCCTAATCGACCAGCTGAAATCGGGCGGCATTATGCTAATCCCTGTTGGAAACGCATCCCTATTCCAAAATCTGATGAAAGTAACAAAAACCGATGGGAAGATCAAACAGGAAAACCTTGGCGGAGTTGCATTCGTACCGCTCACCGGAAAGCACGGTCATAGGTTTTAGCGGAACCTATTGGTTCTTCTCTTCTGGACAGATTTGCGATTATTGGATTCCCAGTTTTTCTCTGTATGCCTCCAAGTCTAGCCAGCCGTGTCCGCTTATGTTCATGCAGATTGTCTTTTCCACCCCTGTCTTTTCAGCCTTGAGCGCTTCGTCTATTCCTGCTCGGACAGCGTAGCTGGATTCAGGTGCAGGTAGCCATCCTTCAGTCTGCAGGAACATTCTAGCAGCTTGGAAAATCGATTTCTCGTCCACGGGATATGCCACTGCATTAACGATGTTGTGTTTCCTTAGTAAGCTTATGATTGGCCCAGCTGCGTGATAGCGTAAGCCGTCAGCCTTGATGGGCACCATGTCAGATTTGTGGCCCAAAGTGTACATCTTCAGAAGCGGAGTGTGCTCTGCCACGTCGGCGAAGTCATATTTGTACTCTCCCTTCACAAGGTTCGGTGCGGCCGCTGTCTGTGCTGCTAAGAATTCACATTTCCGTTTGCCCTTCAGGACCTCGCCGATGAAAGGAAGAGCGATTCCTCCGAAGTTGGAGCCGCCGCCCAAGCAGGCTACAATCAAGTCAGGTTTCTCTTCAATCATGTCAAACTGCTTGATCGTTTCAAGCCCAATCACTGACTGCTGCGTCATTACATGGTTCAAGACTGAACCCAGACAGTACACGCTTTTCTCATGCGTCTCTGTGTACTCTAACCCTTCGGAAATTGCGATGCCTAATGAGCCTGGACTCTTCGGATTCTTAGAAAGTATTTCTCGGCCCATCTTCGTTTCTTTGCTGGGTGAAGCAAAAACTTTCGCGTCTAGAAGCTGCATCAACGTTTTCCTGTCGGTCTTCCAATCGAAGACTGATCTAACCCAGAAGACCACGCATTCAAGGTTCAGGAGTTTGGCAGCATAAGCAAGTGCGGTTCCCCATTGTCCCGCGCCCGTCTCGGTGCTCAAGGTTGTCTTGCCCTCCTTCATCGCGTAGTAAGCCTGTGCAATTGCCGTGTTAGTCTTGTGCGAACCCGTTGGAGATAAGTCCTCACGTTTGTAGAACAGCTTAACCTTCTTCAGCCCCAAACTATTCTCTAAACGCCTTGCGCGGTAGAGCGGCCTCGGCCGACCCATGTGAATGTACAGTTCCCGAATGTCTTCAGGAATCGAAATCCAGCTTTCAGTCGACATCTCCTGCCTGAGAGATTCCTTAATCATGGTTCTGCTCAGGTACTCCATTCGTGAAGGACCCATTTCAGGCTCCTTCGGAGGGGGAAGCGGCTCAGGCAAATCAGGCATGATGTTGTACCATTTAGTAGGAAACTCGTCTATCGGCAAAGCAATCTGATCAGGTTTCATAACCGTTCACCATTTTGCGAAGCCTATAGTATAACAAGTTGCTAATTAAAGACTTCCTCTGGCCGCTGAGACTATCCGAACCATTTCTCTAACGTGGTCTTTCCTTTTTCTTTCGTAAGACCTTTCTGCATCTTCTCCAAGGTATTGCGAACACGGTCTTCCGAAAAATCTCTTTCTCTGCACATGAAATCAACCGTGCCTTTCACGTCGGGCTCCCGCCATTCAAGCCTGTAACTGTCTGTCACCCTAGGATGCAGGAAAATCTCCCTGATTCTTCGAGGTTCAACTGGAAACTCGGCGTTTTCAACATGAACAGCGGCTTCCTCCACGCTTCCATACTGTTTAATCAATTTTAAGGCAGTTTTCGGCCCTAAACCCTTGATCCCGTCAGGGTTGAAGTCCGTTCCAATTAGTATACCAACGTCAACCAGCTGCTCGTAGGTTATTCCGCACTCGTTCAAAACCTGCTGCAGCTCAACCACTTCCGGGACAACGTCGATGTACATGTTCTTGCTTGGAAGCTTTCTTCTACCCGAAACGGTGATGTTCCTCACGAACTTGGGAGCACCGAAAAGCAGGCTGTCATAGTCCTGGCTTGCACAGTAATCAGTGTCCCCACGCTTAGCCAAATGTGCAGCCTGAGCCTCTCCCTCACTCGGCGCTTGAATCCACGGGACGCCCATCAAACCTAGAAGCCTCTTGCTGTCCTCCGCCATGTAATCCTTCAAGTGCGACGTGGCCTGAGCGTACACTCTGGCTTCTTCAGGCTTACCTTCCCTCAACGCCTTCTCATACCTAACTGCAGCCTCCTCCTTAACCCTCATACGCCGCTTAATCTCCACCTCCTTAAGAGCAGGTGGCGCCCCGTCAAAAACGTAGACAGGTTTTATCCCCAACTCCACCAAATTGCTCGTCCGATAAAGCAACCCGCTCAGGTGGCTCGTGACCCTTCCACTGCTGTCCTTCAACGGCGTACCGTCAGGCTGACGAATAATAGCCAAGAACTGATAAAGTGCATTGTAAGCGTCTATAGCAATCGATTTTCCGCCCAAATCCTCAAGCTTGACAACCGTTTTGGGAACGAGGTCGCGGAGGTTTACGCCCAAAAGTGACCCCGCTGAATATAGCACCAAATCGCAATAATAAACTTGCGCGCGCCTCGCTTCTCGAGGTGTAAAGGCTTGAGGAGTGCGCCCAAGCAACGCGCTTTTCTTGTTGAATTATGCTTGAATCATATGGTGGAACCGGGGGCGGCCATGTCAGAGCACAAATCTGCACCAAAAAGGGGAGAACATTGGATGTGGTGCATGCTGTCGGGCCTCTGACATCCAAAATGTTGATGTCTATGAATGTGTGTCTGTGCTTCTGGAGGACTCTGAATCGCAGGTGCTTGAGAGTGAGCCCTCTCTTCATTTGTAAGGTCAGTTGTAATGTTGTGTTGTAATGTTATGTTGTTGGCCCCCACGGTTTTTTACTTACATCAGATGTAATCTGTAATTAATGGCTCTGTAAGAGCAGTTAATGGATAGCTATTTAAGTCAGTCTGCCATTATACTAGAGGTAGGAGACTGATGGAACATGAGAAAAATCGAGTCGGAAGCGTTCGACGAGGAGTTCCAAGGGTTCCTAGACGGTCTGAAGAAGAACAGCCGGAATACTTATCGTTCTTGTCTAGCCTACTGGTTGACTTTCACTAAGATGAACGGGAAGGAGAGCCTAGAGTTCAAGAGAAGTGATAAAGATGCTAAGACGGAGAAGCTTGTCGTAGCTTTCAAGCAGTGGCTGATAGACTCCGGCAAAGGGGAGAACACGGCCAGAACTGCGACCGGGGCCATAAGAGGCTTCTACGCTTCCAAGAGGATGCCGCTGACATTCATAGCTTCTGAGAAACGTAGAATACAGGAGGCTAACCGGGTAACAGAGGACTTCCTCTTCACTAAGGAGGACTTAGCCAAGATGGTGGGGCAAGGAAACTTTCTAGACAGATACGTTGTCCTAGTGGGGAAGAGCGTAGGCCTGAGAGCCGGGGACTTCCTAGGCTTAACCTACGGACAGTTTAGGAGCGTAAACTTAGACTCAGAACCCCCTATCTCTATCGGCAGGGTGGAGACCAAAAAGGAGCATGTTACAGCCTACCCCTTCCTAGATTCCGATGCCGTAGAAGTTGTCAAGGCTGTCCTAAAGAAAAACTTAGGAGCTAAGGATGAAGACCGAGTATTGCCTTGGACAGAGACAAGCTTGACGCATGCCCTTCAAAGGTTATTCGAGAACGCCCGCCTAGTCAGTGGTAAGAAGCGGGTGAGGTTCCATTCCCTACGCAAATACCTCTTTGACAGGCTAAGTGCCGTAGCTTCCACGGAGCAAGTAAAACAGATAGTTGCGAAGAAGGTCTCTGAGGGAGCCTATATGTCTCAGGACCAACTGCGAGACATTTACCTCCGCGCCATGCCTTCTATAGTGACTAATGGCAACGGCAAGAGCAACATGAAGATACAGGAGTTAGAGACAAAGATTGCGGACCTTGAAAAGCGAAAGACCTTGGACATGCTCCTAGAGTATTTCAACGAAGAAAAGAAGAGAGCAGAAGAATCTAAAATGGTCGTCCACAGCGACAAAAAGTTTGAGCTAGAGCTGGACGGCCAAAATGACATAGAAGTAAGGGCACTGTTCAGAGCCTTAAAGCGGCTGGAAGGGACTAATAGCCACGCCACATAGAAGTGCGCTTACCAAATCCGTATTCCCCTTCTTTATCTTTCCTAGTTCTCTGCGGAACAACTTTAGGCTTCTGCTCAGACTCTACCTTGGAGACGCCCGGGAAACGTACCTCCCCACGGAACGTATTGTCCAGAAGCCTGAATATTCCCTCTTCTCTAGTAAAGCTGCTCTTCCTGACTTCCTCGTATTCGGCCATGGTGCAGGCGTCAGTCTTGTCTTTCTCCTCTATCCATTCCATTTTGAGCAGGCTAAAGATGTCTATTAAGCCGCTCTTGCGTATGACTCTAAGTTCTCTCTTGACCTCTCGGGCGTTCTTTCTCTCTCTATATGCCTTCTGCTTTGAAGCCCTGTCCTTGTACTTCTTCCTCTGAGGCATACTATATCCTCCTGAGTATTCTCCAGCTACGACGGCAAGACCTGCACTCGCAATGGTAACCTCTTTGCTGCATGCTCACGAACCCGTCTATACTCATAGAGCAGGCGACTTCGCTAGAACCACAATAGGGACACCTTCCGTCCGAGGCCCTTTCTACTTTACTCATTCTTCCCAGCCCATGCCCAGCGACTTGGCCACTTCCTTGCTCTTGGGCTGCCCGCACTTGGTACAGACCAGCCGTTCCTTGTAGTTGTAGGCCCCGCACTTCCTGCAATGGAAGTCGCCCGGGAACAGTACCGGCTTGTCGCTAGGGTCCGCATTCATAGAGCCTCTTGAGAAGGGCCTAAGTTCTACCGTTGGCAACTTCGGTTTCTCGACCTTCTCGTCTTCTATCTTAAAGGCGTAGACTGCCGAGACCATGGAGCGGCTGGCTTCGTCTAATATTTCTCCCTCAGCCTTCAGCGGTTCCCCTTTCTCGCTTAGGGTTATCCTAAAGACCTTGCCCCCTATGTAGGCCAAATGCTCTGGTCCAACGCTGAACTTCGAACCGTCAGAAAACTCAAAGTGTATCTTCCTAACTAGCCCTATGACACCCAAGTCTACTGTGTCTTTAGGCAGGCTTCTGTATTCCTCCCATAAGGCCTTATGCTCCGCTTGCAGCTTCCTTATCAGGACGGTGTCTAGATGGTACGCCTCTGGGTTTCCTAGCTTCTCCTGAAGCTCTCTTAATCTACTTTCCAACTCTTGCTTGTTCATTCTTCTTTCACTCAATTTTCACTCACTTCCTTCATGTTTTTGTTCTCGTTATCTTAAGCCCCAGGCGAGGGTGGTGAGCCAAACCCGAGGCCCGTCATGTCCTGTCAAGCGATAGTTCTGCACGGTTCTACCGCGCCCGGATTTAATTGTCGTTTTACCGGTGGTTCTGCCTGACTCTGAAGGCTTCTACCCTCTACAATCCTCTGGACGATGACCATGACAAGGGTAGTCTAAAGATACCCTATGTTGGAGCTGAGTAGTCTTGTCCTAACGCCTTAGCTATACGCTCAAGCATAGTCAGGATTTTCTGTAGAGTCTCGTCCGTTGCGGCTGTCATTGTTCTTTATCGCCTCCTTGCTATTCCTCTAAGTTCTCACTTCTAAGCGTCCGAAAGGACAACGACATGAATGGCCGCGCTCTGATACCGAGGATCAACAGCTATCTGGTGGGCTGCTGTGTAAGTCCCTGAGTCGTCGTACAACACTTTGGTGTCTGCGTCGTACCTAACCGTCAACATCTCCCCGGAGACGATATCGGTCATTCGTATTCTGATTATTCTATCTGGCATGTTCTAATCACCACCGTTGCGCTTCACTTTCTTGGTCACTAGACCGTATTCATCTATGGATGCCCAGAAAGATTCTATCTGCTCATTCGTCATTCTATACCCTCTCTTAAGGTGTTTAGAAACCCTCCCTTAGGCCCGTACAAGATATGGCGGAACTCATGCCCTCTCCTCGCAGTTGTTTATCCAGCCACTACTCTCGCCCACTCCCACGTGGATGTTCTCGTTATGGTCTAGGCTCTGTATGTGGTAATAGTACGTTTGTCCCTGCTTCTCCTTGCGCAAGAGACCTTCTCGACAAAAACTCTCTAGCATGTTCCTGAGCCTCTTGTCGCTGCAGGCCCTTCCATTTTTGTCGTAAAATAGAGTATGAGCGTTAGAGACCCTAAACCCCTCACTAAGTTCTCTATAAGGATATTCTGCCTCTAGCGCTTTGTAGAACGTGTATTCCTCAAGACATAGGTTGAACGCTGAGGCCTCGACTATACTCTCGTAGACTAGCTTAGCAACGTCAAAGTCCTTCTCCTCGCAATAGAGATTCTTGTCTTCGTCTTGCTTTCTAGTCCACAAGTTGAATAAAGCCCAAGCCTTCATGAGGCTCCTGAACCTCGTGAACTCCCTGCTACTCTTAGGCGTGGACACCTTTCTCTTCTCATTGAACCAGTCTAGAACCTTGAGAGAAAGCTCCTCACCTACGAAGACTTCGTTGACCTTCGCGCTCGCTATCATCTCGATTCTATTCCTGAGCCACGATCTCTTAGGGTTGTCCTCTAGAAGCTTGTTGAACTCAGGACTAGCTTCCCTCCTGCTTATGAGGTCTAGGCACGCGGCCTCCTTCTCTTTAGACCATCCGGGATTAAGCTGAAATGCTCGCGAAGTCTCTTGCTCGTCTAGCATAGGAGTGCAACAACAAATGATGAATACGCCAAAGCCCTTTAGAAGCGTGGTCTTAGCTTGCAACCCGACGTGCTGATTTGTCATAGTACTTGTGTAGTTGCATACTTTATCGTCGTGAGATAGTAAGCTCCTTAACTTCTCCATGACCTTGACGTCAGGCATGTCAGGGAGCCATATTATCTTACGCTCGAAGTCTTGGAGCATAACGCAGTTGTCTCTCTTCTCCTTATACTCTTGCTTTTCTATGTCGCTGGCGTCTTTGGAGGGCCTGACTAACTCCACCTTTTGAAGCGTGTTTTTATCCATTAGGACTCTTTGGTCATCATAGAAGAAGCTCGTGGGAGTAACCCCATTCTTCTTCAACCAACACGACTCTGGAAAGAAGAGTATAATCTCGTGTATCGTGTAAGTCTTGCCTACGGAGGACTCTCCCTCCATGATGATGTTAACCTGCTCCTTCGACGTGAAGGCTGTCAACATTGCTAGGAAGACTATTAACTTGATGTCGTTGTCGAACTTTATCGTCTCGCCTAGAATGTCTAAGACCTCGCTAAGAGTGGCTTCTCGCTTCAGTTCTCCAAAATGCTCCTTCAGCCATTCTGCAAGCGTGTCCCTGCGCTCCTGCTCTTCCTTATCGAGAGTCTTCTTAGCTCCACAGGACGGGCACGTGCAAAAAATGGTCCCTATGTCGTCGGCGCTGTCTACCCTAAAGACAGCACCACACTCGCACTTATACTCCGTCATTGTGGACTAAATTCTCCTTTGAGTTTCATTCGATGTCGTCTGTTAGCTATTCTCATTCTGCGTAGCCAAGCCCTATGCTGGCATTCCTTGGAGCAGTGCCTTCTCCTGAGGTCGTGAGTCTCGAACTCGCTGCCACATATAGGGCAAGTCAACGTTTTGACTTCGGCCTTCAGGGTCGCTATCTTAGAGGTTAACTTCATAGTTCGCCATCTTCGTGTTCACTCGTGGTCCTACTTTGCTCTACATAAGACACGCCTCTGGAGATATATAAAGGATATTACAAAGTTAACAACATCTTCTGCAGTTCGCCTACCTTTTCTCGACAAATAGAGGTGCGCATTTTAGCAGGCTATGCTATCTTGCGCTTTTTATTACTATAGTTATGTAACTGTTGTGATGCTCTAGTCTTCTCTGGTATGTAGTCACGTCACTGTTTCTGGAGAAAAGGTCGCTCGGTAGTGTAGTGCCTCTTCTTCATGTGCTACCTAAGGTCAGCGAGCTTGGAGAAAATTTTCGCGTAGCTTCTCGTTTTCACTCTCTAGAGAGAACATGCTAAAGAGAGAAATGCAATGCTACCGTGAATATTACCACTTTGCCCCCACATCGCAGGCCCTACCTTTATAGACTCTATCTTCTTATCCTAGTAGTAGTAACCACTGCGGATTCACCTTCCGGGGGCGACATTGAATTAGCATAATCGGTGACGCGACTGGCGGGCTTGACCGGGTGGTTGAGGGCGGTAGGTGTTCACTCTGGGTGCAATAAGTCGCGGGCGGCTCGTTTAATCCGCGGTGTACACTTCGAGTCGAGGGCGGCTCGAGGGCGACTCGTTTAATCTCTGATGTTTACTGGCGGGCTTGTTTAATCGGTAGTGTAATTATCCTCTAAGTTAGCACCACAGATGCCACAAGCGCTACGACGCACATATGTAGCAAGCGAGTAAGAGCTTAAACCCGCATACTAGTATTAGTCTGTTCTAAGTTTCTACCTCTAGAGGGAGACGGAAGAGGGTCTTATAGCGGGCCGTGTTACTAATCGTTGTTACTAATATGCGAGCTACTTGTCAGAGGACTCTTTAGCGCGCGCGGCGCGCAATTCGGATTTTTTGCCGATTTTCTTCAAGCCGTTTGCCTTTGCTTTTAGAGTTTTCATTTTCACTTATTTTTGAATCCCTAGTTTGTCTTCTGTTACGGTGCAGACCAAAGGTTTCTGTCTTATTAGATGTCATGGCTTTTGTGGGGGCGGTGGTGGTTGATTGGTTTTTGCTGTTCTGCCTCTGCGGTGAACCGAAATTGCCAGAGCCACTATTACAAGTAGAAGTATCAGAACAACTCCTATGATTGTCAACAGAAATCCTAAATCCATCCCGCTAACTGTTGGTAATCCTACGTCATATGTCAAGTACACCGTTTTCCCAGTAAACCATGAGAAAGTGTTGCCGAAATGTAATGTGTACGCTCCAGATGCTTGTGCAGTGAAATCAAATGTCTTTCCTTGTGTGACCCTTCCAGAGTCAAGGATTTTAGTACCTTGAGGGTCTGTTACCCAGAAATCAATATCATTGCCACCGCCACTTATAGACAAAGACCCCGTGAACTTTTGTCCACTATTAAGATTAAACGTCACCATTACCTCGCTCAATGCACCTACTTGAACAGTTTCAACACTAGAAGCCTTCACCGAAAAAGCGACAACCAATAGTAAGATTATGATTGTTCCCAGAGAGAGAACAACTTTCTTTTCATTCATTCTTTAATCCCTAGTACATCTTTTGTTTGCCATGCAGATTTAAGATTTCTGTCCCGAGATCGAATGTGAAACTTGACAGTGACTCAAAGAAGAGGAAGAAGGTTAGACCTTCTAAACACTTTATATTTGAAATAGATGATATTGAGACTGAAATGAACAAAGAAGAAGAGTTTGAGAAGAATAGGAAAATTCTTTTGCAGAACTGCAATTCCAGTATTCAAACTCATGCAGGCTATCTGTTAGCTGTCATCATAGGAAGTCTAACCCTAGTCTCCCAATGGAAGTCTTTCTTCAATAATGGCTACATGCCAAGAATAGCTTTCTACGTATTGCTTGATTTGATTTTCGTTGTTAGCTTTTACGTTGTAGGAAGGATGTTATATTGGACATTTTTGAGTGGCAGTATCATGGATATGGTTTACAGTAATTTCGCTATTCACTGTATACTCCATGAATATTACTACCTTGAGAATGGTTCACATATTAAGAATGTTTCAGATAGAAGACAACGCTCGAAGATGTGGTTAGTTCAAGACCGAGCCATTAATGAGATAGAGAAAGAAAAGAATCCATCACGTGGTCTGAAGGTAGCACGTAGGTTCTCCAAAGGAATTGATCGAGATTCATTTTTCAAACTGTTAGTCTTGTTTTTCTTCATCGTGGGCTTATTCCCCTTTATGGACTCCTTGGCCTTCAACAATTCTTTAGAAACCTTCGCAAGTTTCTTAGTGATGCTTCTAGGTTTTGATTGCTTTGTACTATTTTTCTAATAGGCACTTTCGACATAATGTTGATAGCTAGTTAGACGATGGCTAGCCATTCTTTCCCTTTTTTCTGATAGTCTTCTTTCAGCTTGACTAGAGCCTTCTGTGCGGCATGGCTTAAACTGGAAAAGCAACTTTTAATACCAAGTTAAACACCATGTTAATTGGGAGAAAGGGATGTCTAAAGGAATTCCACCACCGCCGCAAGTTAGTTTTTCCAAGAAATGGAAGATTGTTATTGCCGTTTTGATTGGTGTGATTCTGATCATTTCTGTAATTGCTGGAATCAGTTTTCTGAGTCAACCCTCAAACAATATACGAGCTAACAATCTACCGAATAACACCACACCACTCAGAGCCATCCTCAAGGTCGATGGTGGAGTAACTAACGGCTATTGGACAAGAGATGTAGCAACTGACCTTCCAGATTACAATAGCACTGTTAGCTATTCCGTGTCAGATGTTGGAAATCTTGGTGCATCAAGCGTGAGTATAAGCATAAGCATTGATGGCAGTCCATACTCAAGCAATGTCATTCCCTCGATAACAATGTCTAACAGTTACAGTTCTTCTTTCTCATATTCAACTCCTTATGACCAAACAAACATCGTCCTTATTCGGGCGAGCTGTCAAGATTCTTCTGACTCTTACACTTTATCGATAGGTTCCAAGTTTCCGAGCAGCCCTTATGCTTCTGCTAGTTTTTCAACCATAGCGGAATTGCTTGTTACTCCAAAAGAACAAAACTTGGCGGCAATGAAAAATAGCATTTTGAAAAGCAAGTTCTTCCTCGACCCTGATTGGACATGCTTGTGGAAATGGGTAGGCAGTAACATCAAATACGAAGCTGAGGATAGTGCAAGTTATCACTGGCAATTCCCGAAGGACACCTTAACATCAAAGTACGGTATGTGTGCGGACTATTCAACTCTCTTAGTCTCAATGTACCGAGACGGTGTGTTCGGACCTAATGACGCCTATGTCGTTTGCGGGACAAACGGACAGGGACATGGTCATGCTTGGGTCATGGTCAGATTGCCTATTGTTGGTTGGTATACTTTGGAGCCACAAGAAAATGGCTTGTTTGAAATAATCATCGGTCAATTATTCTCTGTTGGTGGGTATAAGGCACAATACGAATTTAACGACCAACAATTTAACACGGTTGGATAACGCCTACAGGCTGTTCCGAGTGTAATGGCCACGCTTCTTCCAACCATTTTCCTTCCACTCATTCTTGAACCCTAGTTTGTCTTCTGTTGCTGTGCAGATTTAAGACTAGTTATTTTTCGGTTTTGCTAGTACAGAGGTTTCACATAAATCACCATATAGTATGAGTCTATTTTGTAAACACTGGTTTCTATGTCAAAGTCTCTTATTGTTTCATCATAAAAAACGACATAGTTGTTACTCTGAGAAGTGGTTCTTATCGTTAATTGTGGTTCGTAGAAAGATGGATGTATGATATGAGTGTATGAGAACCAATATTGATTCGTTTTGTTAATCAAACCACTGCTGATATTGACAGCTTGGGTCCACCCTAACGTTATGTTTACTTTTGTGTAATGAAATTGACTGAACATATAGTTCTGAACAGTTGGTTTGACTAGAATTACAACATATCCTGAAATATAATCTGAATCTATCTTGGAAACTTTTATTTCTACTCCACAGTCCTTGTATGTTTCTCCTTGAGTTATCGTGTAATCTTTGCTTTGAAACGGCAGGTCCATATACAGATGATAACCTAGAAACGTGGAATACGTAAATGTATAATCGGTATCACCAAACTCGATTGTTTTTGCATCGACTTCACTTGCAGGCAAAGCTCTGAGGGTTAGGTTTGTATAAGAAGTGGTGGAAGATCCATTAGAAGAGTTGGTCGGGTTTTGGATATAGGAGATTATTGTCGGAGCATAATAGAGTAAAGCAACTATTACTATGACAACTACGCCCAAACCAACATACTTTCTCATTTTGGACATGGCTACTCTGGTATAACCTATAATTTCCCTCAGATAATAGCCTTTTCTTAGTAGCTGTTGCTGTGCAGATTTAAGATTTCTGTCTTATTGGTTTTTAAGCTACTTTTAGATTCTACGGAAAAGTCATAGCTGAATCAGATGCCAACACAGGCAAGGGTAGAGTTTTATCCCAAAACTAGGGAAGAAGCAACTGTGAATCAATAGCAAAGTGATTTAAGCTAAGAACAAGAGAATATAGTTTTTGCGGTTTGATTTGAAGGGGGTGATTGGATGGGAAAGTTGACTAAGAGTATTGAAATTGGGGCTTCTCCTGAAAAGGTCTTCGCTTTCATAAACGACACGAAAAAGATGAATGAGATAAATAAAGGAAACTTAGAAATGGAACCAACCTCGAAGGGACCTGTCGGAGTTGGTTCAACTTCGCATTGGGTTGCAACGGCGGGCGGGAACCAGCAAGAATGGGACATGGAGATTACCGAATTTGTGAAAGACAAGAAGATGGCAATGCGCACTATAGGCGCAAGCAAATTTAAGGTGACAGGCTCATTTGCCATTGAACCCACAGCCAAGGGAACTAAGTTCACATATTCCATGGACTATGAACTTCCATACTCTGTCTTAGGCAAATTAGTTGACAAGTTAAAGGTCGGCAAGGACATGGAGAAGAATATGGGCGCAATGCTGGAAAAAGCAAAGAAAGCTCTTGAGACGTAATTTAAAGGTCAAACGAAAGGATGCGAACATCCTTCTCTCTCTTTATTCTTTGTTTTAAACAGTTTGACCCTCTAAGCCGTTGATTTTAGCGTTTTTCTGTTCTGCACTTTCGACATAATGTTGATAGCTAGTTAGACAATCACTAGCCATTTCTTCCCCTTTTTTTGTCTAGTAAAACAGCCAAGTTCTACTCTATTCTATATTGAGACTGCAGAAACTTGATAAGCGCACGTGAGAAGATAGCGTAGGCGACCCTGTCTTGAAGTGGACCAAGGAAGAGGAAGCTATCCTGACGAAGAAGTACCCTGACCTGTTCATTCCGATAAGAGACGTAGTCGAGGCTCTCCCCGGCAGGAGCCTATGGGCTATTCAGAAGAAGGCCAACGTCATGGGACTCTCTAGAATAGAGCGCAAGGACCCGATAGACCTGATTAAGTCCCTAGAGAGAGCGCGCAAGGTTGTTATTGTCTAAGTCTTCCTTCATTCTGGCTCCACTCTAGCCTTATCTAGCTTCACTGACATTTAAACAGACTACTGTTAGCTTGCTTCTCACAAGCAGTTATCTGTAATTGTAATCTGTAATTGTAATCTGTAACATGCCGTGCTGTTGGCCCCCTCCGTTTGTCCGTAACGTCAGATGTAACATTGTTTGGTAACAAGTCTTGAGGGAGCAGACGTGCGTGCAGGGGGATGTTCGGGTCTGGGGGCCTGCCGGGATGTTTGCAGCCGTGAAAAACCGCTGGCGAAAGTCGCGTCGGTGTATACATTTAGGGTTAGCGCGATTGTTCTTGGGGTTTTTGAACATGGACTTTTTGACAGTGGCGCATTTGGGGGATCCTTGGCATTTTTTTGGGAGTTTTGACGATGACAGCAACGCAGGAGTGCACGCGAATGCTTCCTTGCGAGTCATGTCTCAAACGATTTATAAGGCAGAGTCACAATTACAGAACCGTCACGAGGATGTTCACCATGACTGAAAAGGCAGCAACGATAATACTGGTCACGTGTACAAGCTGCAATAAACCCATCCCGCCAGGAGGGGAAGCAACCAAGTTCATGTGTCCAAACTGCGGAGAAATCCAGATAAAACGCTGCGGGAAATGCCGCAAATTCGGGCGCCCCTACAAATGTCCGAAGTGCGGTTTCATCGGCCCTTAAGATTAAAACGGAGGATATATTGAAGAATGGGTTCTGTGATAGTCACGTACAAGGTTTTTCCAACAGACATAATAAACGATTTTGGCCCAATGAAAAAGAACTTGGAAGCTAGCCTGCCAGCTTCCGCGTCCGTCCACGGATACGGCGAAGAACTAGTGGCCTATGGCTTGAAGGCCCTGCTGGTTCAAGTCAAATTTCCAGAAGATCAGACAGGTCTGGTTGACGAGTTCGAGAAGAAGCTTGAAACCGTGGAAGGCGTAAGCCAAGTGCAGACGCTAATGGTTCGCAGAACAAGCAGATAGCCTTTAACCGTTGGTTAAGACATTTATATAGGAAGACGCTCTTGTTTCGAAACGTAAAATCGTAGTGGAAGGATTCTAGTTGAGCGAAGTACAGTTACGTGTTGGAGACGCAAGACAAAGAGACGTTGGAAGAGGCATAGCCCGCATAGACCAGAAGACGATGCAGAAACTGGAAATATCAGCGGGCGACGTTATAGAAATATGCGGGAAAAGAACAACCTCAGCCATAGCCTGGCCGGCTTACAGTGAGGATCAGAACCGAGACCTGCTCCGCATAGACGGTTTTTCACGCAAGAACGCCGGAGTGGCCATAAACGAGTACGTTATCGTGAGACCCGCCAAGGTTAAAACGGCCCTAAGCCTCACGCTGGCCCCTGTTGACATGAGACTGAACGTGGACGAGGACTTCACCAATTTCGTCAGAAACCGCCTGATGGAAAGAACGCTTGTGGAAGGCGACACCACCCTCGTCATGATGCTTGGACACGCCATACCGTTCACCGTGACAAAAACGCGACCGCACGGCATAGTCAAGATTACCACGGAAACAAAGCTCACCATATTGAACGAGCCCGCGCCCGAAGGAAAAGGGCTGCCCAGAACTACCTACGAAGATGTCGGCGGGCTTCACGAGGAGATGCAGAGAGTAAGGGAGATGGTGGAGCTTCCACTGAGACATCCCGAACTATTCCAGCGACTCGGAATAGAACCCCCGAAAGGAGTTCTACTGCACGGCCCGCCTGGATGTGGAAAAACCCTCTTGGCCAGAGCCGTGGCAAACGAGTCAGAAGCCAACTTCTTCTCGATAAACGGCCCAGAAATAATGAGTAAGTTCTACGGCGAATCAGAAGCCAGGCTCCGAGAAATCTTCCAGCAAGCCCAACAGAACGCTCCCAGCATCATATTCATAGACGAACTGGACGCCATCGCCCCAAAAAGGGAAGAAGTCACGGGCGAGGTGGAAAGACGCGTCGTTGCACAATTATTGGCGCTGATGGACGGACTCTCTGGCAGAGGAAACGTCATAGTAATAGGAGCCACAAACAGGCCGAGCGCCCTCGACCCAGCTCTTCGCAGACCCGGAAGATTCGACCGTGAAATCGAGATAGGCGTACCCGACAAGCAGGGAAGATACGAAATCCTGCAGATTCACACGCGAGGCATGCCGCTGGCAGAGGGCGTTGACCTCAAGAAACTGGCGGACATGACCCATGGCTACACTGGCGCTGACGTTTCTGCTCTAGGAAGGGAAACAGCAATGAAAGCCCTGCGCAGGTACCTGCCGCAGATAAACCTTGAAGAAGAACGCGTACCGCCAAGCGTGCTGGAAAAAATGGAAGTCACCATGGAAGACTTCATCAACGCCTACAAAGAAATAACACCCACAGCCATGCGCGAAGTGTATATAGAAATCCCCACGACACGCTGGGAAGACATAGGCGGACTGGAAGAAGTAAAACAGGACCTGAAAGAAGCGGTAGAGTGGCCCCTGAAAAACCCGGAAATCTTCACACGCCTAGGCATAAAACCGCCCAAGGGCATACTGCTCTACGGACCCCCAGGCTGCGGAAAAACGCTCCTTGGCAAAGCAGTCGCAACGGAAAGCGCCGCCAACTTCATAACCATCAAAGGCCCAGAAATCTTTTCAAAATGGGTTGGCGAATCCGAGAAGGCCATAAGAGAAGTGTTCAGAAAAGCCCGAATGGCCGCGCCAGCCGTGATATTCTTCGACGAAATAGACTCACTCCTGCCCCGCAGAGGCGTAGGATTCTCAGACAGCGGCGTCAGCGAAAGAGTCATCAGCCAACTCCTAACCGAAATGGATGGCATGGTCACCCTGGAAGACGTCGTCGTCATAGCCGCCACAAACAGGCCGGACATCGTGGATCCAGCGGTGCTCAGACCAGGAAGATTCGACCGGCTCATCTACGTACCAGAACCAGACGAAAAAAGCAGAACACAAATATTCAAAATCTACACGAAAGACATGCCGTTGGCAAAAGACGTAAGCATGACACAGCTGGCAACATTGGCCAAATACTACTCAGGCGCCGACATATCAGCCCTTTGCCGAGAAGCAGCCATGTACGCATTGAGAAAAGACGTGAACACCAAAGAAGTCACAACCGCAGACTTTGAAGAAGCCAAAAAGAGAACAGGACCCTCAGTCACCCCCGACATGGAAAAATGGTACAAGAGCTTCATACAACAAGCCAGACAAGTACAAAAACCCGCCACCCCAGTAGCCTAGGTGAACAAACATGCCCATGCCCACAAAAACCTGGAAAACCCTTCCCGCCTACTTCACTCTGATATCACTCCTGCAGAAGAAAGGCGCAGTTGCAGACACGGAACTCTACGAAGCCTTAACGGACGAATTCGAAGATTTAGGCTACAAAGATTTCAGCGAGCTGTTGATGAAACTGGAAATCGGCGGAAAAATACGCGTGACGTCCATGTCTCGCGGAAAAAGACGGGTCGAACTCATAAGGTGAAAGGAAGCAGACCTCAAGAACCCTCCGCGTGCAGCAAATGAACGAAGACTCAGACGTGATAGTAGTCGGAGCAGGCCCATGTGGCTCCTTCACCGCCCTGAAACTCGCAAAACTCAGCAGATCCGTAACAGTTTTCGAGGAACACAGCCAGATAGGCGTACCATCACACTGCGCCGGACACCTAAGCATGAAAGGTCTGAAGCAGCTGGGACTTCAGCCGCTTCCGCCAGAAACAGTTGAAAACATTTTCTACGGTGCAAACTTCTATTCCCCGAAAGGAAACAGGTTTTCAGTGCGCTTTTCTCAACCAGTAACGTGTGCCGTCGACCGTGCAATGTTTGACAAGTACATCGCAGAAAAAGCCCAAGATGCAGGCGCAAGCTTCCACCTGAACTCACGTGTCGAGACATTGATGATAAAAAACGACTTCGTGAGAGGCGCAATCGTCAAAAACGGAGAGACAACTGAAAGCATGCTGGCAGGCGTTGTCGTGGACGCTGAAGGAATATCCTCAAGAATTATGAGGCAAGCAGGCCTGCTTAGACCTCAAAAACTTGTGAAAGGAGTAGAAGCAGAGGTTGAAAACGTCAGAGACACAGAATCGGACGTTGTCGATGTCTATCTCGGAAACAGCTATGCCCCCGGCTTCTACGCGTGGCTGATTCCCAAGAAAGATGGAAAGGCAAAAGTCGGCTTGGCCGCAAGGACGGGAAACCCGAAAGAGCTCCTGCAGAAACTCATGCTTAAACATCCTGCAGCCTCAAAAAAACTGCGATCGTCAAGAATCTTGAAAGCCACGTTTCATCCGATAACGCTTGAAGGTCCGATCGGACAGACATGTTCAAACGGGTTCCTAGCCGTCGGCGACGCAGCCTCACAGGTGAAGCCCACGACAGGAGGCGGCGTGATCATCGGCATGACTTGCGCGCAAATAGCAGCTGAAGTGGCCTCTGAAGCCCTAGACAAGAACGACTTCTCCAAACAGTTTCTGAAAAAGTACCAGAACAGATGCAGAGAACTGCTCGGTTTCGACATGAAAATCATGCTCAGAATAAGAAAAACGCTCGATACACTGTCTGACCAAAGAATCGACGAGGCAATCGCCTTGTGCACAAAACTCGGCCTGGACAAAACCCTTCAAAACGCCAAAGACATAGACTTTCAGGGACAAACCCTTCTCCAAGTTCTCCGAAGCCCACGCATGCTGACAGCCCTCGCCTACTTCTCTTTCGCCTACCTTTCTGCGAACCTTTAAAATCCCGCAAGGACAAACAGGTACGGAAGGGCAGGTGAACCCATGTCCGAGTTTCGTTACAAACAAGTCATAGTCTTCCGTTCAAACTTAAGGCTGAGCAAAGGCAAGACGGCGGTCCAAGCTGGACACGCCGCGGTTTCAGCTGCAGAAGAAGCTCGCAAGCATCATAGAGAATGGTTTGAAGGCTGGTCCAGGGAGGGGCAGTGCAAAATCGCGGTCAAGGTGAAAAACGAAGAAGAACTGTCAGAGCTAGAAACAAGAGCCAGGGCGATGGGTTTGCCGTACGCGTTGGTCATCGACAGAGGCCTCACGGAAGTCCCGCCTGGAACAGTGACATGTCTAGGAATCGGCCCTGCCCCCATGGAAGAAGTGGACAAGATTACCCACAGTCTTCCGCTCCTGTAAACGGGCGCCAACCTTGCAAGCTCCCAAAATTGAAAAGCAGATGGGCATCGAAGTCTACGCCACCCGGGCTACGGGCATCGGCGGAACCATCCGCGAGAACGTTGAAGATTTTGTCGTCCAGGAAGTGTTGGTCGACGGCTCAATTGCCCAGATAGAAGCCTCAGAAAGCTGCCCCAACCGCCAAGTGCTGGGCTGTTCAGTTGCCAAAAACCGCTATATGTTATGCATCATGGTCAAACGAAACTGGGACACACTCGTCGCTGTCAAGAACATCGCCAACCAGCTCGGCATAAACTCAAGGCAAATTCACATTGCAGGAATAAAAGACGCAAAAGCCCTAACCGCCCAACACATCACAATCGAAGCAGCTTCAGCCGAACAAGTTCGGAAAACCCATGTCAAAGACATAGAAATCCGTCCGTTAGGCTACGTGTACAACAGACTCTCGGCCTACTACCTCTGGGGCAACAGCTTCCACATACGCATCAAAGCCGTTAACCACCCCAAAACAGTAATCAAGAAGAGAATAACGAAAACGCTCAAAGAGCTCCAAGCAATCGGTGGGATTCCGAACTTCTTCGGGCACCAGCGCTTCGGAACAACCCGTCCGATAACGCACATCGTTGGAAAAGCCATCATCAAAAAAGACCTCGAAAAAGCCGCAATGCTATTCCTAGCCAAGCCAAGCGCACACGAGCACCCCTCATCACGGCAGGCTCGTGAACAATTGCGCGCAACAGGGAATATTGAGAGAGGTTTAAAAGATTTCCCCAAACAACTGCGCTATGAAAGATCCATGCTCAAACACCTAGTCAAACACTCAGACGATTTTGCCGGCGCCTTCAGAACACTGCCCTTCAAACTGCAAGAAATGTTCATCCAAGCCTACGAATCCTACCTGTTCAACGAGTTCCTAAGCAGAAGAATCGCACTTGGATTGCCGCTAAACTTGGCTGAAGTCGGAGACTACGTTATTGCCATAGAACGCTCAGGGCTACCCGTGCCAACCATCTACAAAACAGTCACCTCGGAAAAACAGGCAGAAATCAGCAATTTGATACAAACCGGGAAGCTGAGACTGGCGATTCCACTCATTGGATTCAAACAGAACCCCTCAGAAGGAGTCCAAGGAGAAATCGAAAGACGAATCCTAGAAGAGGAAGAGGTTTCTCCCGCAGACTTCAGGATAGCCGCGATGCCAGAAGTCAGTACCAAAGGAACGCTCAGAGCCGCCATAACACCCATAAACAATTTCTCAGCCGACGAAATCACACCTGACGCAAATATACCATGCAGATACGAGGCCAAAGCAGCTTTTATGCTGCACCGCGGCTCTTACGCGACGATACTGCTAAGGGAACTCATGAAACCAAGAAACATAATAAAAGAAGGATTCTGAAGCCCCCCTTAGCGCGCGCTAAGCTTCAAAGCCAATTTTGGAATCGTCAGGCGGCCGTCATTCGTCATCCTCGCAAAAAACCATCCGCCGCCGAAAGAACCAGCAACCCTGACATAGACTTTTAAACCTGATAAGCCTCCATCCTCTACTGCCAACGAGACAACCTGGGAATCTGAACGCGGTTCCCCCTCCGCAACACGGCCTTGAAGCATACAGACTCAGTCAACAGCAACGATTCACGCCTTTCCCATACGATTCACGCCTTTCCAATACGATTCACGCCTTCCCGCGCCTTTCCCAGCCGTGGACCAAGCATGACTCAAGCCTTGCCACTGAAAAGAAGCCCAAAACACCCTTTCCAAAAACAAGACCTACCGTCACATCGTTCAAGAAGCGAAAGCGCGCGCGTAGGTCGTGGCGCCATGGATTCTGGTGGATAATGTTAAAGTCATAGGAAAATAAATAACTCAGTCCCTCATTAGAGCATGGAGAAGGCGAAACAGTTTGAGCGCACAGACACTGAGACAGAGACTGATCAAGTATAACACGCCGCGCAGAACAGTCCAGTTACTGTCTTTCATCTTCTTCAGTTCGATAGTTTTCAATCTCGGTGTGCTGCCGCTGCTGTTTCCTGTTCTCTGGACTTGGGGACAGAAGCTAAACAGCGCAGGCGACGCTTTTACTGCCATACAGTTGATGTCTAGCGGATGGAACGCCGCTGTTGTTTTTCCATGGGTCGGATTGGCTTCATTCGTGATTGTGGGCGTACTGATTGGCAAATCAATGTGCGGTTGGGTCTGTCCATTTGGTTTTGTCCAAGACTTGGTCGGTTTCTTCAGACGTAAGCAGACAGATTTGTCGACGAGAACCCATGAGACCATGGTTTACGTGAAGTATCTTGTTTTGGCAGCTACGCTGTTCATCGTTGTTACTTTTTCAATTTCAGAGGTCATGGGTGCCAGTGGAGGATATCAGAGTGCTCTAGGCATCTTTGCAAATGCACCTTTTACAGTCTTGAGTCCGTCAGAAACATTGTTCGCAACCTTGCCAACGATGGTGCACAATTTTTCTGTTTCAATGTTTTCAAGCAGCGGTGTAGACGTCCTGGGTAGCATTGGGAGTTTGTCTGCGCTTTTCTGGGCGCAGTTTGTAATCATGATTTTGGTTCTGGCCTTCGTGGCCTACGTGCCTCGAAGCTGGTGCAGGTACTTCTGTCCGCACGGGGCGATCATGGCGATTATGAACAATTTTAGTTTCATCGGCTTGAGAAGAGAACCTACAAAGTGTGAGAAAGGTGGATGCGGCCACTGCGTTCAAGTTTGTCCTACCCGTGTTCCCATCTTGGATTTGCCTTGGGAAAAATTCAGTCATCCAGAGTGCATCTACTGCATGAAGTGCGTTGACGCCTGTGAACACAAAGCTATCAAGCTGACGTATCCTTAGTCTTCGTTCAAACGCTTCCATTCAGGTTTTCTGTGCCCAGAAGCTCTTCGAGTATTCGCTTAGGACGGCTTCGTACACGGTTTTTGTTTGCTGTGCTATCGTGTCCCAGTCGTATTTCTCTCGAACTTTTCTGCGCGCGTTAGTCCTCAGGCGGTTTGCAAAGGCTTCGTCCGTCAGCACTCGTATTATTCCCCATGACAGTGAATCGGGATTGCCCGTGAACACTTTGACTCCGTCCACTTCATGGTTGACTATTTCTGACAGACCCCCGGTGTCCGAGACTACGACGGGACTTCCTGCAGCCATGGCCTCTAGGGCCACTATTCCAAAGGGCTCGAAAAGAGAAGGCACGACAGAGACGTCGGCGCATTTCTGAAGTTTCCGAAGGGTTTCGTCGTCCACGAAGCCTGTGAACATGACTTTGTGTGCTATTCCCATTCCTCGAACGAGGTCTGAAAGTTGGTCTTTCATGTAGCCGTTTCCGACGAAGACGAACTTTGCGTTTATTTTCTCCAGCACTTTTGGAATTGCACTCACGAGCACTTGGGCTCCCTTCTCATGTACCAGTCTTCCCACGAAGAGCACGATTTTTTCTTGCGGCAAGGCGAATCTGCTTCTGAACTGGCTTACGTTTTCGTTTTCTTTTCTCGCATAGACTTCGAAGTTGACGCCGTTTGGAACCCTGACCAGCTTATCTGGTGGAAGGCCGAAGGCCCATCGTACGTGTGATATCATGTAATCGCTGCAGCATATGACCTTCCACGCTTCGTAGGTGAGCCACGCCTCTGTTTCATGTATCATCCGTTCATAATCAGTGTGGATGCCGTTCCTGCGGCCGATTTCTGTGGAGTGCATGGTAGCAAAAAACGGTCTTCTGAAAACGTGTTTCAGTCCGATTCCAGCCGTTGCAACGAGCCAATCATGAGCATGGAAGATGTCAATCCTTCCGCCGAGGCTGCGAACGAGTGCGGCGGCCTCTTTTTGCATGTTTATGTTCATGAGGTAGACCCACGTTGCAAAATCCGGCGCCGGGTTCTTGTACGAGTCTATCCGGTAGACTTCTACACCGTCTGTAGTTTCATGTTGAGGGGCTCCTGGAAAATCGCAGGTTACCACGTAAACTTTTGCGCCTGTCTTCGCTAGGCTTCTGGAAAGGTTGTAAGTGTGCGGGGAAATTCCACCGATGACCCTGGGTGGGAATTCCCAGGTGAGCATCATCACGCCCAAGTCTTTGCTCATATTGATATCCCAGGCCGTGAGTTCCTGTAGGTCTCGAGGATATCTTTTATCCAATTCGCAGATTTCGGCTGGACCACTTTTATCTTGGCTGTTGGGACTCTGTATATTCTGGTTATCTCGCCTCGCATCCATTCAGACTTGACGAGCAGTTTTTCAGCTTCATACGTTCCTAACCATTCAATGCTCTTGATTGACATGTTGAACGGCGAATTTGCACCGTGAGAGCGGTGTTCCTCCAGGCTTTCGACGGAATAAACAAACGGGATGGCCAGCGCATTCTTCAACGTGACCGCGGCGGGTATGAAGTGCCAATCGTGCACGTCGATCAGGTCCACCTGTTTGTTTGATGCATAGTAGATGTTTGCAGCAACTCTTTCGACTTCTTGGTTTAAGGTCAGAACCCATGTGAGGACGCCGATGTGTGTGTGAACGGGATTCGTCACTCTGAAAGTTTTGACGCCTTCAGGCTCCTCGTATTCTCCGGTTAGGAAGTCATGATAAGTAACTACCCATGCTTTCTCGTTGTTCTTGACAAGCTGTGTCGCGAGTTCTTTCACGTAGTTTGCGAGTTCCCCGACGATTCTCGGCGGGTACTCCCATGAGAACACTACTATTACCACCGAGTACCCCCACTCACCAAGCCATACTAGACATACAAGCAACGCTCCTAGAAATGGAACGCGAAGGCATAGAACGCACATCTATTCGTACTACCGAGCACGTACTTAAAGCCTTAGCCAAAAAAACAGACCTCAACAATCCAGATGAAACAAAGTTAGCAATCGCACAATACATCAAGAGAAACCAAGAACCCGCTAGCAACGGATTCAAAAGAAAACTCGCAGACTGCTACAACTACTACTGCAAACACTTCAACCTCACATGGACAAAACCAAGCTACCACACAGAAGAACACAGCATCCAACCACCAAGCGATGAAAAATGCAAAATGTTAATCTCAGGCGCACGAATGCCCCTATCACTCAAAATAGAAATCAGCTACCAAACAGGACTCAGACCTATAGAAGTACAAGGACACAAAGGAATAAAAGTCAAAGACATACACCCAGACCAGAAAACAATAACATCACTCAATACAAAACGATGCAACGCACGCCCCGCAATCCCCATCACAACAGAATTAGTAACAAGACTACAAACCTACATCATAGAACACAAACTAAAACCAGAAGACAGACTGTTCCCAAACGAAACCACAACATACAGCGAACAGTTCAGACGATACAAACACCGACTAGCTAACAGACTCAAAGACCAAACAATCATATCAATCAGACTATACGACCTAAGACACCACTACATAACCAAACAACTACGCAGAACACAAAACGCTGAAATCGTCAGACAACTAGTCGGACACAAAACACTCAACACAACACAAAAATACTTACACCTACTCGCAGGAAACACAGGCGAATGGATAGTCGAAGGAACAACCGACAAAAAAAGAGCCGAAGAACTCCTACTCAACGACTTCACATACCAACTAACAACACCAGACGGAACAATGCTATTCAGAAAACCCAAATAGGAGACAAAAAACAATGCCAAGAAAACCAACCGACACACTAACATGGAAAAAAGACGACAAATACGCAACAATAGACAAAATCCTCCACGAAACAACCACTATCGACAAAAACACAGGAAAAGAAATCTACACACTAAAAGAACTGTCTAAAATACCACCAATAACACGAACCCGCAAACACAAACGCAAAAAACACAAATAACCCCTCTTTTTTCTATTCAGTATCAATGTTCAACCATTCTGTCGCGCTCGCATAACGCTCGCGCTCCAACCCAAGAAAAAACAGACAAACATAAAAAACAAAACCATTAAACCCAACAAAACGAAAAACAAACTACCCCTAGCGCAACAAAAGAGCTGAACAAAACACTACCGCTAGAAACACAAAACAAAAAACACCTAAACCCTCACAAACCAAAAACAACCAACACAAGCACTAAAACCCACGCCCATTCAACCAATTATCCACCGAATCATAAGGGTCATCATCTTCCTCAGCCTCACCCAAACGCTCAGATTCAGCATCCTCACACGACCAACACATAGAACGGTCAGCCCTATGATAATGCTTCTTACAACCCTTACACAACACATAACCCCTACTAGCCCACAAAGCACAACGACCACACAAAACAACACTAACACCATGCTCACAACTAAAAACACGCAAATGCTTACCACAACCACACCAAAAACAAACCTCACCAGACAAAACATCAACAGCTTTAACCATAAATCAAAACGCCTCCAAAATCAACCAACCATCAACAAAAGACCAACGACGCTTACGAAAACCAGACAACTCAACCAAACGCCTCAAAGGAACAGAAGCAACATAAGCACCCTGAACCCGAACACAAACAAACAAACGAACCTTACCCAAAACCAACAGAGCCCCCGCTATCCCCTCTCACCATAACTACGGCTAGGAGCATCAAGCCAATTAGGCGAACCATCAACATCATACAAATCATCAAAAAAAGAACCAACAAAATCAGGCGAATCCCTATCAGTAACAATAACCCTCGAACCACAATGAACCTTCTCACTCAAATCACCACCACAAATCTTACATGAATCCTTATGCTTCAAAACAGCCACCTTAAGATTACGATAAGAACAAACACCAAACCACGTAATAACTTGAGAACGCTTACCCTCATTCACAATACTTGAGTGTCCCAACTGATATGAAGAAGTACTCCGAACACTAACACGCTCAAACGCATTCCCATCACGGTCAACAGCCACCTTCACAATAAAACCATCACTAGAATTAAACTTCCTAGTCCTCTGCTCAAAACCACTACAAGAACCAGCAGGAACACCACAATACAAATCCCTACCAGAATGCTTCAAAAACTCGCAATCTCGACAAGCATAACCATTCTTCAAAAAACCCAAAAAATGAAAATGCAAACTAAACCGTCCATGACGAAACGCATGAAGAATCAGAACCCCACCCAGAAAACCACGAACCTTCAAAGCCTTAATAGCCATTCCACGCAAAACCTTAGGAGGCAAATCACAATCTTCCCGACTAGGACTCACTATAAAATGCTCAACAGACAAACCCAAACGCTTACTAGCCTCAACCAAACGAGCCTCAATCTTATAAGACTCACGAGAAGCCCAAGCATCAACACAAACAGAACAAAACGGACTCCCACAACTACGAAAAGCCACCTTAAAATAACCCTTACCCGCATAACGCACACCATACACATCAATCACATCATGCTTACCCAAATCAGTACAACCAACAAAAAACGGTATACCACAAAAACCATTAGTCGCAGACCTCAAACCAACCTGCTCATAAACACCATGCTTACCCCAACAATCCACAACAGAAACAGAAGCCTCCAAAACGGCAGTCATCTCATTCAAACCAATCACCGCCGCCTCAAAACATGCTTACTAAAAACAGAAGGCAAAACAACACCAACCTTACGCGGAGTTGAACGACCCAACTTATCCCCATGAAATTTACATACAGTAACATCACCATTCGGCAAAATAATATCACAAGACGCAAAACGGCAAACGCCACCATCCCATGGACAAATCTTAATAACCATACTCAGGACTCCAAACGGTACGAGCAACCTCTACAGACGTTAATCGAATCTACAGAACGATTCTCACCATTCAAACGGACTCCACAAACAACACAAAACTTCGCAAAGTCTATAGCATGAGAAGAAAAAGAAACATCAACAGAGCTATCTACAAAACTAGAATGCCCTCTGCGCATGTAACGCCTTGCTGAAAAGTGCCTCTTCGACATATTGGAAACATCCCAACATATTCATATCCAAACACCATCCAACCAAACAACCAACCACAACAGAACCATACAACCATCCAACACACAAAAGGGGAATAAAAAAACCCCAACTATCCATCAACCACAAACCAAAGACAATAGACCAACTACACAACACATGAGACTCACCACACCTATGGAAGAGCCTCAACACCATAATACTACAAATACACACACAGAACTGACATTTAAACGTTATCCCCAGACATACCCGCTCCGCCGACAACTCAGAATCGTTACGCAAAGCCGAACAACACAAAAAAACAAGCACAAAGGAAAAACACAAAAAGGCGTTCCTCTAAAAGACGGTTCCCAACGAACACTCCTAGCAAAATGCACGCACAACCAAAAACAAAGCTCAGACAACCGACAAAACAAGAAAACAACAACAACAACGCATTAGTGAACTCTCCATAGCTCTGCGGAGCATTCCGAGTTCAGGCACTACCGTGCCACGCCCGTCTGGAGACGGGCACCCATTAGGGATACATGAGGAATTGCATCATCAGATTAGACGACGACGACAACGCAAAAACAACAAAACAGAACAAACAACGCAAGCGCCAACAGGCACGCTAACAACAAGAACAGACCAACAAACAATCATAATCTCACTTCACCGGCAAGCCGTGAGAAATATGTTCAAAGAACAACACAAAAACAAACAACTTCACTGTCAAGCGTCCATGACACAAGACATGGAACACAAAAACGATAGAACTAGGACAAAGCAAACCCAAAACACCGACTCAAGGATAAACCCAAAAACAAGACCAACAGAATACGCATCAAAACGCTAAAAAAACAAGATAAATAACCGCAAAACAAGCATCATTCTAAAAAACGAGCCCCATTTTATCAAACCCAGACAAAAAGGCAGACATACCAAGCCAAAAAAGAACCCACTGTAAAACCACGTAGACACCTTGAGAGCACTAGACACTAGAATCCACTTGTCCAAAACCAAATACACAAAAATCACAGTAACAAAGCAAACACAAACGGCACCCACAGGCACCTAAACCAGAACTGCAACAGAAAACACAGTGAAGAAAAACAGCACCGACACCAACAAACCAAAGGGAAAACACATTCTCCCCTAAACCAAACCTCACTTGTACACACGTAGAACAATACAAAACATATACAAATCAATGAAGGAACTGTACAACCCTACAACACTTAAAACATAGTGTTTATTAAGAAGCAAGACACCATACCTAGTAGTAAAGAGGAATAAAAAATGCAAAACCCAAACACAGAAACACATGGTATCACCAATATTCCCATGATAAACCAACACCAAAACACACAAAACACTAAAGAAATTACTAATCTAATACGGACGGGTACTCCCATGAGAAGATTATGAGGCGCATCGAGGTTTCACTACGTGAAGATTGCGCAGATCTTTATTATTCCGCTTCCAGTGAGGTAGTACCTTTTCTTCCCTTCATTATCGACGAAGCTTTCCGCGAAGCCCTGACGCTTGTAGTCATCCAGAATTCTTTCCAGCTCGTTTAAGTCAACTTGCATGACTTGCGACAGCTCCTCACTCCTTCTCGCCAGATCAGGAGATGTTGCACATAGGTTATGCAATGTTTGCAGAATCTTTTCTGAGAGCGGAAGAGGTTCACTCATACAATCACCTGCAACCGTGTCCGAAGCATATTGTTAACATGTCTTCTTATAAAAGCATGTGCGAGTCCAAGCTAGAAGTATCCGGTTGCGGATCGCGTTTGGGCGGTGAGCCTGTCTGATGCCTTCTTCACATCCTTGATTATCGCTTCTCTGAGCGGTTCTCCGCTCAGTTTTGAGAGTCTCTCCTTCTTCAATTGCTCAGACAGTGCTGTGTCATGGAACGACTTGTCAGCCCATCGTTCAAAGTCTCCTCGGTTGTTGTGAAATTCCACGGATTTCGTGCTTACTCTTTGAGTGGCTTTCGTGAAGCCTCTTAAGCTCCAAACCATCGTTCCCGTGAAGTACTTTTCTCCTATGGCTGTGTAGAAAAGGAAGGGTTCATCTGCAACGATTGCGGCGAGTCTTACTCTGTTCTCAAAGTCGAGTATCGCGGCCTGCGCGGTGACGAAAGCGTCCATCGGCGTGTTGTATGGACTGAAGTAGGAGTGAACTTCGCCCGGGGAGCCTCCTGCGGTAAACATGTAGTAGAGGTGGTCGCTTGTCTGGAAGTATCTCCATGTTTTCAGGAATTCCTTGTCTTCTGTTTCTTTGACTAAGGGTTCCAAGCGTCTCAGAGTCGTGTAGAAGGCCCATTGCATGGTGTTTCCAAGCCAGCAGCTTGCGTCTCTCTCCAAGTCAGCCCAAGAAACTGTTCCTCCCAGTTCTCGGACGTCAATCTCTCCAGCAGACGCGTACTTTTCTGCCACTTCGGAAGGTGTGGCCATGTGTAAGTTCCACCATTTCAGAATCTCGGGCGGCAAGTGTCTCAGAAAGTCGTGGATGCCGGTTTCGGGCCAGTGGTGTTCGCCGAAGGTTTCGTAGTCGGGGAAGATGTTGATGCAGTTGCCGGGCGTTGCTGCCAGCCAGCTTGCGTATTTGTCTGCGGTCAACGGCCACTCGCTCCACCATCTTGCTGAGAACCTGAAGCCTATGTCATCTGTCAACTTGTAGTTTCGGAGGAGAATCTTTATTCTTTTCAGGTCTTTGGGCGAGTAGAGGTAGTTCGGCGATTTTCCGTGCAGTATTCTCTCCACGCCTTCGGTGAAGATTCCTTTGTAGCCGAGTTTTTCAACGGCTCTGGCGACAGCATTGTTGTAGAGTAGTTCTGTGTTCTCAAAAACCGTGGACGTGTAGCCTAGCAGGTCTTTCATTACCTGCTGATGCATCTTCACCTGTTCAATGAATTCTTCTCTGTCAGGGTAGAGGCTTGCCAAGGAGTGATAGTAGGTTTGACTCAGAAACTCCACTTGCCCTGTTTCCGCAAGCTGTTTGAATGTTTCGAGAAGGTTCTTGTTGAACCTCTCGCACTGTTCCAAGAAAACGCCGGAAAGACTGAACGAGAATTTCGGCTTCTTTCTTTCTCCTTTGTACCTATCTATGAGTTCGAGCAGTATGCTGTTCGACGGAAAGTAGCACTTGTTGCTTGCCCTTTCGAAGACCTCTCGGTTCACTGCGTTGTCAAAATAGTAGTCGAAAAATTCTTTCTTGTCGAGCCGTCTGAACATTTTGTTTTCCCAGAAGAAGCTTCGTTTTATTCTGTGAGGTTGATGGGCTTCAAACACAAGAACTATGTCTGTCAACCTTGTTTATCCCCTACGGTTCTCTTATGGGCTTGTCGTTTATTTCTTGTTTGGTTAGAAGAGACAGAGAAAGTAGCGCGCGCCGCAATCTTGCACAACAAGTGTCTGTTGGCATGAAAACTTTGTAAATAGCATCCATTATCGCTCAGCTCTGGATCCTGTTTGAAACAACGCCTTATGCAAACGGTGAAGATTGACATTTGCGGTTCTGATTATTGAATTCTAACTGGTGGAGTTTCCAATGATACTTCAACGGTCAATTCAAGACTCAAGGGTAGATTTATCTTCTAGAATTTACTTTTGTACAGTATGGGGAGAGGGGTTATGGACCTAGCTTTCCCGTCGAAGAGGAGAAATTCTTTAGTTATTTCTATAGCAATTCTGAAGGCTGCGAAGAAGGGCGTCAGGCAAACAGACTTGCTTAGTTCGGTTTCTCTGAGTTATGAGCAGTTCACCAGGTATGTCGAGTTTTTGAGGGTTCATGGTTTTATTGAAGAAGATGACAACTCGTATCGAACCACAGACGAAGGGTTGGAGTTGATTGCCGAATTCGATTCTTCATCGTTGATACGTAGCATTCTTGCTACCTAGATAACCAGTAACATGTGAAAAGCTCCCCTTTTTTTGTATTCGATTTCACGAGCATTCGAGGAGTCCATAGAAAGAATGGAATGAGTCTCGCAGCGGGTCTAACGCCTATTTGCTTCTTGGCTTGGGACGATTTTCTTTTTTCCCGAGACATCGGGCCCGTCTAAAATTGCGCGCAGGTTTAGATTTCAAATTTGTCTATTATTTTCCTCTCTCTTTCCCCGGTTATCTCGGCGATAACGTGAATGTAGTTTTGAAGACCAGAGTTTTCGATTCTGGGCTTGAGCAATTCGTCTATTTGGAATACCCCTGCAGAGTTTGACATCGTTATCCTTATTGTCACGGGTTTTGACTCGCCTTCTTGAATGCTTACTTTCTCGATTGACAGGGCAGAAACAGAGTGGATGTCGACTTTTCCAGCTTGGAATGGAATGCGGGCTCTTCCCTCTTCCATGTCTAGCGCGTCTGCGATGCGTACGATGCCTGCCTCTACGGTCAACGGTCTGATTGGGTCCTCATGGGACACTATGCAGTGCATCACTTCGGACATTATGATGGTGCGTTCCTCCTCAGAGTAAATCGGCTGCAGATATTTCTCGATGAGCTGTGAGGCCAGCAACGCACCGTAGAGTGCATGCCCCTCTCTTGCGACAGTCATGCCTAAATCGTGAAAGATCGAGCCCAGTACGACGACTACTTCGGCATCATCGTTTTTCATTTTGTAATTCTTGACGATGCTGGGCACGACTTTTTTGTCAACCAGCATTCTCAGGATTTTAAGTGCGACGTTGGAGACGATTTTGACGTGGGTGGGCCCGTGATCGGTGTAGCCCATGCGATCGATGGCCATCACGTTTGCGCATCTCCACAGAGTCTGCAGTTTCATGTCTTTTTTTACTTTATCGATGACGTGTTTTAGCTTTTGATTGTCTCGGAACGGAATGTTGAAAACGTATGACATTGCGTTTCAGCCTTCGCGGTTTCTGACGCATATCTTTCTGTGCGAGAATTTAAACAATTGGTTGAGACAGCGTGCCGCGCCCGGGTCCCGCTTCTGACCACCAGGAACGTTGATGTCTGCGAGTGAGCTGTGCTTCGGAAGAAAAAAGCTCTCAAAGTTGGCCCCCTACCTCTCCTGTGTTACCACAGATGTAACATTGATTGGTAACAGTGCATGTAGAATCTATGGAGATTTCTTCATTCAGAGTTGACTTCACTCTTGTCCGTTACCACAGATGTAACATTGTTTGGTAACAAAACCATGAAAAAGCAGACGACTGCACGGATGAAGCGCACGCTCTCTCACTAGGGTTCTTATTTGAGTTATAGGCCCATGAGGAACCGCGGGTTAGGTTCCAGTCGACTGAGGAGGGCGGATAATTGGCAGCAGCAAAGCACGCGCTTTGACTTGTTCCATTCATGAGATTCAATAGCCGCTAACAATCTCCGACCTTTTGCTCGGTAACCGAAAAATTCGAAAGAGGCCATAAATGATTAAGTAAAAGTTAGCGCGCGGAATAAAAAAACGAAAAAGGTTTATTGGGGTATTATCTTTTTGGTTTTCTTTTCAGTCTTGGGCTCGAGCTTCGGAAGTTTTATTCCGAGGATACCTTCAGCCATGCTTGCTGACACTTTTTCTGTGTCTATGCTTTGTCCGAACCTTATGCGTCTGCGGAACGTGGAGAAAGCCCTTTCCCTGTGCACGTAGGCTTTTCCTTTCTCCTCCTTCTCGACATCAGACTTTGCAGTGAGTGACAGCTCATTTGTTCCCACTTCAATCTGCACGTTTTCTTTTTTTAACCCTGGAAGCTCCGCTTTCACGACATACTCTTTGCCGGAGTCGATGACATCAACGTATGGTATTCGCATCGGCAGTTCATACTCTGCGCGCGCGGGTCCGATACTGGCTACTCGTGAGGTGCGAATGGGGCGTTTTCCATCGCTACGCCGCTGAGTTTCAGAGTGCCGGACTTCTCAGCCTTGATCCAGTAGCCAACGCCGTCTTTGAGATATGCATACGGGTCGGGGATGCCTAGGATGTAGACGTGCCAATTGCCAGTCTCTTTGACTAGTGTGTCTGTGGCCGGAGCTGGACCATCGAATGGGCAATACCACCATATCGCTTTAATGGTACCTATTACAGAAGTATGGCCGAACAGAAGATCCATAGGTATGCCTCGTCCAAGGTCGTATTGGCGCGCGCGGCAAGTTGTATGGTGAGAATGTTATGGAAGTTTGGAGCACGCAAAGAAGTGCTAATTTCGGGCTTGAAGACAGTTCCTCAATTTCGGTTCTTCTGCCTGTGTATAATGAGGCGGAAATTATTTCTAACATTCTTATGGCCTATTACAATGAAATTTGCCGAAAGGTGTCCGGTGTGCTCGTTGTCGCTGAAGATGGAAGTACTGATGGGACCAAAGAGATTTTGGCTTCCTTACAAAGTGAGCTTCCCATTGTGTTGCACTCTGGCCCTAGGAGAAAAGGTTATGCTAAGGCTACTATTGATGCTTTGAAGAGTTGTGATAGCGATTGGGTTTTCTTTTCCGATTCCGATGGACAATATTCTCCGGCTGACTTTTGGAAGTTGTGGAAGCAACGTGATAATTTCGACATGGTAATCGGCCGTAAAGTACGCAGAGGTGAAAGAGCGCACAGGATTGTTCTGTCGAAAGGTTTTCACAAGCTTGTAAATGGCACGTTTGGTCTGAACCTGCACGATGCTGACTGTGGTTTCAGGTTGATTCGCAAAGAGGTTATTCGTTCCGTCATTAACAAAGTCAGGTTTCTAGATTACAGTTTCTGGGCCGAATTCACGGTCAGGGCTTCTCTCGAAGGCTTTAGAATTTGCGAAGAGCCAATCAATCATGCTACCCGAAGACTCGGCGATACTCAAATCTATAAACCCTCGAAAATTGCGATGATAGTACTCAAACAGCTCGAAGGTTTGGCTCATCTATACGTGGACGTGAGAGGTCATCACTAGCTTTGCCCTCCCCAAAAACTGCTATAGATACTCTTTACAGCAATGAGAAGAAGGCAGATGCATTAGTATGTTCCAGTCTTGCGGGGGAAGGCTCGGTTCCCAAGGTCCTAGCGGTCGTACCAGTGTACAACGGTGAGCAGTTTGCTATTAGAGCGGTTAAATCTCTCATTTCACAAGATTATCCGAACCTTAGTGTAGTTGTGATAGATGATAGCTCTAAAGACGATCCAACTTCCTCAATACGAAAGGAGTTTTCTCGGTTTCCCCAGATTACAATGTTGAGGAACAAGAACAACGTTGGTCTTGCTCAGACTCTTAACAGAGCTCTTGAGCTTGTTACTGATGAAGAATTTCTCTTGGTCTTGGAGCAGGACTGTGAACTGCTAACTGACGATTATATCACGGAAGCTTCCAAGCAGTTACGTCATAATGACGTGGCGCTGGTTACAGGGGAAGATTATCTGCCAGAAGGCAGAAAACTGCCGCTGATGAAGAAAATATTCGTGCACCATCTATGCGAAGATGTTTATGACACAGGCATCGTTGAGACAGGGTTTACATTACTCAAAGCAGACGTTTTTAGAGTTGACGTGCTCAGGAGAGTCGGGGGTTTTGAGTCATCATCTGAATGGAAGCTGGCTGGAGAAGAACACATTATTTCATACAAAATAAGATCGTTAGGCTACAAGATAATCAAAGACTCGAATCTGAAGTTCACAGCTCACTGTGATGGGCAGGAGAAACTGAGACAAAACCTCAGGAAGGAAGCAGTCTACGGTCGAGGTCTTGGATGGGCTCTTGCCAGAACAAAATCGGACCTAGAAGTTAGAGGAAGCAAGCAGCTTAGACGCAAGAAGCTTACCAGGCTTGTTCAATTGCAGTTCGTTTTGCTGACAGTTCTTTCAGCATTTCTTTTCGGTGCCAGTGCGCTTTTTTCATACGATTTGCCGATACCCTTGACTCTGTTGTCTCTTGCCACTTTGATACAGCTTGGCTACTTGTGTTATGATGCCCGGGTTTTCAGTGGTGCCAAGGAGAAATTGTTGTTTATTGCGACAGGATTTCTAAGGAGCTGGGTCTACATTCCGAATTTCCTCTTCGGTTACTTTTATGGTTTGGCGCAAAATCTCAAAGAGAAATAGATTCATTCACCCGGTCGATGGGCGCGGTGCACATGTGAGCGCGAGCGAAACGTGAAATACATCTAGTAAACGAGGAATTGCTGGAAGGGGATAGGGCAATGAGAAATGGTTTCTGTAACACCGTCATCATGGCTATGTGCGATTGGACAATGTGTGTTGTTTCGCATTGTCTGTTGATCGTTGTGTTTCCCTCCTTTGCCCCTTGCATTTCTTGGCCTGCTGAATCCCTGCGCTCGATATTTGAGTATACACTGTTTGTGCCCATTATATTCAATATCGATTTCGAGAGCTGCTTCGTCTCCTGATTCTGTCCATACTTCTGGATAAGTTGCTCTTTCACATCTAGATTCCAGGCGGTTGCTTCTTGTCCATGTTGGTCTTCACTGCGCCCAACTGAACATGCATTTTACGTCTGTATTCCTATTGAACTAGTCCCTAGGCCTCCAATCTCTTGTGCACTAGTGGCCTTCAAGCACTAATGGATTGCTCCAATGTGCCCAGTCATACGCATTGTTGCCGTTTGTACCCGGGTCTGTCACAAAGTATATAGAGATACTCTTATTGTCAAATTGGCTCAAGGCCACAAGGTAATCCTGCCATTTTCCGTCCTCAACGTTTCTGTTGGGATCATTGTACCTGGAAAACATCTCGTGAATCCCCCCATCATCCTGTACCAAGATTCTGAATGCGACACCATCGGTCCCATTCCACGCACTAGGATCTATTCCTATGCCGAAACTAAGCTTAGAATGTGGCAAAATTGAGACATTATCATAGATAATGTTCGAATACACCTTGTGTGAATCCAGAACAGCGATAGGATGTTGCTTGATCGCAACGCGACTTTCATTATTGATTGATATTTGTTCCACGACGGGCAGGTAGATTGGTTCATTCAAATCCGCGATATTCCCTTGGGTTCCATTATCTAAAGTGTACGTCTGAAGCGCCTGAGGTGAATTCTCAACAAAACTGTATTCTATGCTATATCCTTCAGCATCATACTTGCTATATATCGCATAGAACCCAATGTTTTTGACGAAGAAATATTTCTCGGGAACAGCGCGCATGATATCATCAGGCGTAAATTCACTCATGAGAATAACATTTTCAAAATCACCAGCTTTGACGCGGTTCAATATCTTCTCATATTCTTCGTCCGTGATGTCGGGCACAGCAGATCTATAAGAGCTTGTCCATCGTATATCGGGAGCCAGATTCCCAGACAACCAATAAAGTTCTCCCTCCCATCCATGAATAAAGATACTTCCGTTGCTCGTATGGGATCTTATGTAATTGACTATTTCCTGTTGTTCATTCCAATTTCTTGAGAATGTATAGTACATGTCTTCATTGAAAAGACTGAAGTTGGTATTTGGATATTGTACTGTTTGTGAGACTATGCAAGGAATAAAAGATGCTAACAATATGGCGATGAAGAAAATGCCTGTGGCTCTTTTTTGTGCTTCATTAGTGCTACTGCGGAAATTTTTGAGTTTAAGCTTCACCCCAGTTTCGTTTAATATGGATGCAATAGCAATGCCTGAAAGCAGAGAAGCTGGGGGTATCAACTGTGAAAAATGGCGACCAAAATGAGCGGGTGGAATTGCGATAACGAGGAAAAAGACTGCCCAAGCAATCAGGAAAATGTCATATCCTTTTCTTCTTGAAAGGCACCACACAAACCCGACAGCAAAGAATAACCATAATGGTACAGCTTCAAAGAAAATCAGAAGTTCAAGCGAAAAATTAACATCAGCTAGATGACCAACAAAACTGGGGCTTAAGAAACGGAAAACGGTAGATTGTAAGAGATTGGCAAGCGCTCCATAACTCCATAAATAGGCAAAAAAGGCAAGAACAGGAAGAACCACACCGAGAGCTAAAATGCAAAAAGAGATGATCACATCTCTTGCAAAAAAAACTCTGGTTCCTTTGCGTTGTTTAAACGTGTTATACTTGTAGTAAATCAGCATGACTAGGAGCAAGACTATTCCTACAGCCTGATACTGTAATACCAATGAGGCAAGCGACATCAATAGTCCTGAAACAAACAAAGCATACTTTCGGCGGTTCCTAAGATAAACACTAAACGAATAGACCGAAGCAACTATGAACGGTACTGAAAGGGAACTAGGGATCGCGGTATGAGTTTCAAAGATCGGTGCGTTCATGAATATTCCATAGAAAAAGGCGGAAATCAAGCCCACTTTTTCATCGTACCAGTCTCTGGCTATTAGATACAAGAAAACAATTGAAACGACGAACAAAGCGTTGTTTATCATTCTGTCAGCTATGACTGTGTCGCCAAAAAGTTGAGAGGACGCCAAATAGATTAAATACGCGATTGGTGGGTTTACGGAAGCCATAGGGTAACTATAAGGCGTAAGACCACGTGACCATACCATCGCAACATAGCCTGCAACGCCCTCGTCTCTGACTACGGGGGTTTTAATCCACAACATTCTAACAAAAAAAGATAAGAGTATTATTCCAACCAAAATAGCACGTGCATGTGTTATGTGGTTCTTCTCCTTGTCAGTGGATGTCGCCCGCTCCACCTTGTCTACCACCTCTATCTCAACCCTCCAGTCATGTTTTCCATTTTGAACCCATCACCTGATACCAACATGCCTCTGCTAACTGCGATTCTTTACCGTTCTTTAATGCAGCCATGAATTCATATTTCTTGGATGTTCTTCAGTAAAGACGGTCTGATGAATTGTGCTGTGAACCTGAACTGAAATAAGAACACTATGGGCATCTCATTGCATATGTATTTAACGCGCGCTCTCGAACGCTGGCTGCGGAACTGGATATAGCACATACCAGCTCTTGGGGACAGCTATAGAAGTAATAGCTATAGATGTCTCAGACGAGGCCATAGCTTGCTCCAAGAACCATACGCAAAAAACAATGCTCATTTTATCACATCAGCAAACCTTAATATCCATATTGAAGCCGTTTCCAAGGATGAGACATTTTATCACGTCTGGCACGAGCAAATCTCCCTATGTAAGCATAATTATCGTCAATTACGGTAAGGGCTGGCTCGCTAGATGTCTGCCGTCATTGGTCGCCACACAATACGCTCGTTCAAGACTTGAAATAATCGTAGTAGATAATGCGTCCGGCGACGATCTTGCATCAATAAAGGGTTTACTTGCTGAAGTAAGCTTGATCAGATTGGACAGAAACGTTGGCTATGCCAATGCTGTCAACATTGGCATAGAAAACTCATCCGGGGAATACGTTGCCGTTCTGAACAATGACGTGTTCGTTGCTCCTGATTGGTTAAATAGGCTCTTGAATATTCTGGAACGTGACGAGAACGTGGCTGCTGTATGCCCTAGAAAAAAATCTCTTCTTATGAACCAGATACTAGATGGGTGTGGTGGTGCACTCAACATTCTGGGTCAAGGATGGGACAGAGGTGAGAGCGAAGTCGACGTCGGGCAGTATTCAGACTTTGCAGAGGTCACGCACCCTTCGGGGGCGATATTCTTGACTAGGAGGAAATTGATACGCGAGTTTGGCTTCTTTCTTAACCCAGATTTCTTCATGTTGATTGAAGATGTGGATTTTGGCCTCAGATGTTGGAAGGCCGGGTACAAAGTGGTCTATACGCCCGATTGCGTAGTCTACCATGCCAGGAGTCCGCTCCTAGGTGGATTGAACGAACGCAACTTTTACTTTTATACGAAGAATCTTCTGGCTATGATGTTTGAGGTATTCGATCTGTCCCTTTTCGTCCGATTATTTCCCATCTTGGTCGAAACGCAATTAGCTCAAGCCTTCTACCTACTCTATTTCCATAAGAAAAGCCATGCTATTCCATCAGTTCTAAAAGCTGTTAAAGATTTCTTGTTCAGCCTGAGACTTTATTCTGGAAGAAGAGTAAGAATAGCGAGAATAAGCGACAGGGATATCTTGAGCAAGTTCAGTCGTTCACTGGTCATATATGAAGAAGGCAGGAGCCATGAGACGTTGATAAGGCTGTTCCTTTCTGCTAACAATCTTTACGTTAGACTTGTTTTGCGTGCCCAACCGATCAAAGATATTATATACTTTGGGAAGAGTCCGACATAATTGATGGTCACCGACAAGTGTGGTGCAAGCCGTTGGTTTGAATTGAAGCCCGTTTTTGACCAATCTGGAACCGTGCTTTGCGCGTTTTTGCTATGCCAACGAGCACGTGGCCAAGCGGAACCGATCCTTTTGTAGCGCGTGGGAGAGGCATCTACGAGTTTGCGAGTATCACTTTGAGGTTTTTGACGTAGACTGTGCCAGGCTCCATCAATGTGATCTGGAAATGAGTGAAGGGCTTTGCAATAGCCCCTACTCGCTCAATCTGCAATGGGACATTGTGTCTGTGACCACTCCAATCTACCGTCATGCTTCTTGCCCTATAGTCAGCGTCTACTGTAACGTTGAATTCGCTTCGCAAAGTGAACCGATCAAGCAGTATACCATAACCGTGATCTTGAGGAAACGCGCCATAGCTGTACATCAAAGCTCCGTGTTGATACCAGACCATGGCTGTCATAGACATACCCGTATCCCAAGCTATCCAATTCTCAACAACTAACATTGGGGCTTCTCCATCAGTTCCTTCTACGAAGGTCACCTCTGCATGGTATTTCCAGAAGACTGGCAACCAAGGCTCCCAATCACCCTTCTCGTATGTCGGAGAATCCCACTTCATCCCGAAACCAACTTGGTACCGGTTGCTGGATTCGATTTTGAGCATCCCGTTCTCTATGTAATGTGTTCCAGAAATCAATTGTGGGCCAGCAACCCAATACGATGCGTTTAGAACGCCCAGCTCCCCCTGGGGGAATCTAGAATCGTACACGTATGACGTTCCAGTCGAAACTGTGTCCACTATTTTGACAGAGGCCGGTGACAGAGTGTAGTATGTCAATGCACTTATCATTGAAACCATGGCAATTAGCGCCATGTTAATGCCCACTAGCATGCGAACAGTCGGCGCCACTTATTCAACCACCTGCCAGAATGAGTACCCGACCGGTGCTCATGCATAGCATTTATGAAGACACAATATGATTTTGAAGTTCAGACCGTTCAAAAACAAAACATCATTCTGAGAGGCAATCTTTACAAAATCCACCGAATATCAAAGGGTAATGGTACCAATCGTGTACGATTGCAGACCAGAGCCCGTTTGGGCGCTTCAGACTCTAGAAGTGCCGCGTATCAGCGCGTCGTATGTACCTTGGGTGGAGCGTCAATACGATTGAGCTAACGTAGCTTGGCCAAAATTCTGATGCTTAGAGGGAGACTTCTGGCTGCATTGTTGTTCTATCCATTTGTAGGTTTTGGCAAGCCCCTCTTCCAGACTCACTTTTGGTTCCCAACTCAACACTTTTCTTGCAAGCCTGATGTCGGCGTTTCGTCCTCTGACTCCCTGGGGTGCATTCAAGTCGTATCTTTTCGTTATGACCCTGCTTGATATCCTCGTTATCATGTCAACAAGTTCATCTATCGTGACAAGCCTCTCGGACCCTATGTTCATCGGCTTGTCATAGTCAGATTCCATCAGCTTAACGGTTCCGCGAATACAATCATCAATGTAGCAGTAAGATCGTGTTTGTTTTCCGTCTCCCCAGACCGTTATTTCTCCAGGGTTAGAGGCTTCAGCCACCTTCCTGCACAGAGCAGCGGGAGATTTTTCTCTCCCACCCTTGTAAGTGCCCTCAGGCCCGTAGATGTTGTGGTATCGAGCGATGCGGATGTCAAAACGGTAGTCTCTCTGGTAAGCCTCGCACATTTTCTCGGCCAGAAGCTTCTCCCAGCCATAGAAGTTGTCTGGATCCGCTGGGTATGCATCTTTCTCCCTTAAGCCTTCCACGTCAGGATCAGTCTGTTTATAGGTTGGATAAACGCAGGCAGATGAGCTGAAAAAATACCTTTTCACCTTGTTACGCCTAGACGCTTCCAGCATGTAAGTGTTTATCAAAATGTTGTCATGCATAACTTCGGCGCCAACTTCAGTGATGAACCCTATGCCGCCCATATTGGCTGCGAGGTTGTAGATCTTGTCCATTCCCTTTGTAACAGCGACGCAGTTTCTCCATTTCCTCAGATCTAGCCGCAAATCTTGACTGCAATATTCCCCTTTCATATAATCGTTGGAACTGACATCCGCTATTCTCACAAAGTTTCCTCGTTGCAGCAAGTACCTTGCCAAATGGCTTCCTACAAACCCGTTACCACCGGTTATCAGTATCCTTTCCAACACCCAACCCCTTTTCTTCAGGCTTGTGCACGAAGCTGAGTTTTGAACCAAGAACATATATAAACATCTTCCACAATGCGAGTTCTAACCCCCTGCTTTCTCAAAGAACCACCAAGTCAGAGTAACATAAAGAGACCAATAGAAGTTACTTCTAGCAGCGAAAAAAGATACCATTGAGAGGAATAACCTTTCATGAATGGATCCTCAATAATAAGACGACCAATTGTCGTTACGTTGGACTTGGTCATTATTCTATTTCAGATCACACATCTGAGGATTTTGAACATAATGAGCGCTCGCGCCAAATAGCTTTTCTTACTAGCCACGATAAGTTACCCATCGCGCGCGCTTTTTCAAAACGCCGAATTTGGCGCACGCTTTCAGAACATCTATTCAATTTACCAATACCGACGCACCTCTTAAAACGTGACTACATCCTACCCTGCGACATATTCGTTGACTGCCTATTGCACTAGTTCGGTTCTTCTTTCTTGAGAGGTAGTTCATTCTCCAGATACTTCTGATTGCTCATTTTTCTAATCTTTAGAAACTTCTGCAGTCCCTTTTCGGTTTCTTTCTCGTAGACGTTAATCTCTCCATCGAAAAGGTCTAGGATTGCTTGAAGCTCTTGCAGGGGATGCATCTGGGGATTCATAGTTGCCAGGGTTGTGAACCTCTTTGACTTCAGTTCTGTAATGAGCGCGTTCAGCCACCTTCTGGTCTGAACTGCGTGATGCTGCAGCAGAACATCTGAGACAAGGTCTAAGCAGATTCTTCTCGGATTCTTCAGCGATGGGTCTAGTTTACGGATTGCTGAGGTCAAAGCTATGCTGATGTCGGTGAGGTTTTCGACTCCCTTCAGCGCGAATGTGTTGGGTGAGCTTTTGATGATTGTGTCAGCCTGTGGGTTGCAGAGGAATAGGTAGAAGTTTGAGTGGTCCCCTTCTGTGAGAGTCTTTGCTGCACCAGTGTTGATGGTGACGTAGAATGTGACTTCATCTTTCTTTGTCCCCGTTTCAAGAAACCTCTTGACCACTAGGTCCTTCTCGTCACCTGAAGGGGAAGTTAACGCAACTGCATAATCTTGAGGTATCCCGCCAAATAGCAGCTTGTCAAGATCTGAATATCCAGTCTTAATATGACTTGGAGCCATTTCTGAGGGCATAGCTGTTGGCTCTGACTTCGAGGCGATTTGGCTTCTGGTTTCTGCGGCGATGATTCTTGACTCTGTCGTCTCTATGTCTTTTTTGGCGCCCATTTTCTGAAAGATTTCTAAGGCTTGGTTGAGAAGCTTGTCTGCTTTTTCTCTGTCGCCTTCCTGGCCTCTCTCCAAATACACTTGGGCGTACTCACAAAGGACACGTTTTGCATAGTCGTACACATTCCACCGTTTTGCGTTTACAGCCTCAAAATCCTTAAGGCTTCTCTCAAAACACTCGATGGATTCTTCCCATTTCCCCTGTGCTCTGAGCAGCTTCGCTTTCAGTCTATTCGCATAGGCTATAGCTTGCTTGTTGCCGGTTTTTGCTTCAACTTCAAGCGCAGATTTGTACAGGTTGTCAACTTGGCTTTGGGCTTTCTCAATTTCTCCAAGCTCCATACACCAATCTGCAATAAAGTAGAGGTACCACCATTGCATCATTTTGTCGCCCGTTTTTTTCACAGTTTCGTATCCTTTTTCAGCAAGCTCTTTTGCCTTGGCGTATTCGCCTTTGTCACTGTAGAAGATTGCCAGACCTCCATAGCCCATGCCAACTGCTTGATAATCCTTTAGTCCTTGGGCGATGTTGAACGCTTCTTTGATGCATTTTTCGCTCTTGTCCCATTCTCCCAGCATTCGATATTCACTGCCGAGCTCTTCAAGGGACATGGTGAGGTGATTCTGATTTCCAGTTTTCCTGTCTAACGCGACTGACTCTTCACTCAGCGCTAAGGCTTTGCCCAATTCTCCTGCCCCAGCAAAATTACTGGCCAGGTTGGTGCCTGCAAAGCACATTGTGTTAATGTCTCCCACTTTTTTCGCCAGTTCGTAAGCTTTTTCGGTGTATTCCATTGCTTTTTCAGTTTCTTCGGGTGGAAGTGTTATGGGGAGGTTGTTGTAGGCGCGTGCTGCTGTCTCCAGATAATTGTTGTCGAGTGCTATTTCTAAAGCTGTTTCGATGAATTCAAGGGCTTTCTTGCTTTCTCCAATAATGTTGAATATTGTTCCCAAGTCAAGACATGAATTAGCGATAATTTCGTTATCGTTCAGTCTCTTGGCAAACTCAAGCGCCTTCTCGGCCCATAAACGAGCATTGCCAGTATTTCCTATCCGCCAATACATGTGGCCCATATCAGCGTTCAGTCGTGCCAATTCAAGGCTCTCAGGCTCGCCTTCCAGAATCTTCAAAGCCTTGTTCTGGTGTTCCACAGCCTTTTCCGTGTCGCCTATCTCCTCCCAAAAAACATGCGCCATCTTGCGGTGCAATCGCGCAACATCTAGCGTGTTTTTCTCTTCGTGCCTCTGTTCCAATAACAGCAACTTGTTGTTCCAATATCTAATGCAAGCATCATATTCTCCAACTAGGCTCTTGATGTCTCCCAGCCTCTCAAGAACCCGCCCCTTTTCCCGAGTTTCACCCTCTTTCTCTTCAAGTAGCTCAAGAGCGGATTCGAAATATGAAGCAGCCTCACCATTAGCGTATATCTTTGCGGCCTTTTCCCCGGCCTTCAGATAAAAGTCGAGTGCCTTGTCTTTGTTACCACTCTCTAAAAAGTGGGATGCCAGTTCTCCGAGATGCTCATCCACCTTCTTGGCATAGACCTGTTCCAGTGCGCACCCCACAACTCCATGAAGCTTCTTGCGCTTCAGGGGACTGACTTCCTCATACACAACGTCTCTGACCAGTATGTCAGCAAAAGAGCATACTCCCTCTCCGCGGATCACCCTTTCTTTTATCAATCCAGTTTTGAACAGTTTGTCCATTAGTTCGAGCAATTCACTCTCTTCAATGCCGGTAACTGCGCACAACGCTTCTATAGTAAAATCGTTTCCGATGAAAGAAGCTAAGGTTAACACGTTTTGGCATTCTTCATCTAGACGGTCTATCCTCGTCTTTATAACGGTCTTAACGGTTTCTGGAAACTCGATTTTGGAGACTTCTTTGAACTCCCACTTGTTCTCTTTGCGGTAGATGATGCCATCCTCTTTCAGGGATTTGACCACTTCCTCCGCGAAGAACGGGTTGCCTCTCGTTTTCTCGTAGACGATCTTGCAGAATTCTGTCGGAATCTCGTCTTGCTCCAGTATCTGCTTGATCATTTCTGAAATATCGCCTGAAGACATTCGTTTCAAGGAAATAGACTGCGGCAAACGCTCTCTGTTCAATTCCGTCAAGACTGGAGTCAGGGGATGCTTGGAATCGATGTCGGTGCTGCGGAAGGCGCCTAGAAGAAGCAAAGGTGTCCTATACACGCCTCTGGTCAAGTAATGTAAGAGCAGAAGTGAAGACGGGTCTATCCATTGTAAATCGTCAAGGACAACAAGCAGGGGAGCTTCCTTCGATATGTTAGTCATAAACTGTGAGACCGCCTCAAAAAGCCTGGTTTGCTCATGTTCGGGGCTTATTGGAAAAGACTGAGGGATCGCCGCAAGCCTCTGCCTAAGCTCAGGAACCAACTTGGCAACTTCAGCGGGATAGAAGCCGATTACCTTGTATAGATGCTCTGGAGTGCAGTTTTCTATGTAGTCTTTGATCACTTCGCTCCATAGAACATAAGGAGGAACACCATCCATTCTGAAAAGTGCGGGACATCTGCCATAGAGGACTTGCATTCCACGTAACCGTGCGTATGCGCCGAGCTCTCTGGTCAGCCTTGTCTTGCCGATTCCAGCCTCGCCGTGAAGAAACACAAGACCGCCTTGGCCACAAATTGCTCTGTCAACCGCCTCTCTGAGAAGTTTCATCTCTTCGGCTCTATCGATAAGCTGAGTCTCTTTTACGACGAGATGACGGGGACTCGGAACAACTTCTGGCTCGTGAGACGGCACTAGAATTACCCCTTGTTATCCTTGGTCACATTGTCTAGACTGTTGCGCGACCTTAAAAAGAATATGTAGCATGTGCCTTTCAAGCGCGCGCGCTATTGGATTTTCACTTCCAGCCTTATATCTTTCCTAGTGCCCGCAATTGGAAACGGTAAGCGACGTTAAGCTGTTTTGGCCGCGGCTTTTTCCAGTGCAACAACACCTGGAAGCTTTTTGCCCATTAGAAACTCTATTAATGCTCCGCCAGCCGTGCTGACGTATGAGATTCTCTTGGTCAAGCCGAATTCTTCTATAGCGGATATTGTGTGTCCCCCTCCGGCTAGAGAGAACGCTTTAGAATTCGCAATATCTTCAAGAATTTTCTTTGTTCCAAAGCTGAATTCCTTGTTTTCATAAACTCCCATTGGCCCACTGATGACGATTGATTTCGCCGGTCCTATTATCTTAGCATAATCACCAACTGTTTTTTTGCCGATGTCATAAGTCGAGTATTCTGTGGGCAACTCTTTAACTGATATCTCCTTTCTTTTGCCGCCCACTTCCACAGCCAGATCCTGCGGGGTCTTGATTTTATCTGGGTATTTTTGGATGAGTGCTCCTATGCCGGGCAAGAAGCCCGTGAGCTCTTTCTTCTCTAAATAATCCATGTTTGGTTTGCCCAAGTCTACGCCTTCTGCCGCCAGGAACACTTGGCCCACGACCCCTCCTGTTAGCACGCAGTTCGCTATTTCTTTGTCCAGTACGTACTTGGAAATCTCAAGCGAGTCGTCCGCCTTGGCACCTCCAAGTATGAATATGCACGGTTTCTCTGGATTTTCCAGCACTTTACTAAGCGATTTCAGTTCCTTCTCCATTATGCGTCCCGCAACACTCGGCAACACGGCTGTGAAGCCGATTATGGACACGTGTGCCCTGTGCGCCGCTGCGAAAGCATCGTTCACGAAAAGATCTGCCAGCGGAGCAAGGTTCTTGACAAGCTCCGTCTTTGCATGCTCTTCTGGAGACCCGTCTTGGGTTTCACCGCCAAACGTCCTAACGTTCTTAAGAACGAGGATTTTGCCGCTCTTCAAACTCTTAATCGCGTTCTTGGCTTTTTCTCCATAAAGATCATCAACATACGTTACTGGTTTCTTCAGGATTTTGCCGAGGATTTCAGCGTGCTGCTTCAAGGGAATAAAATCCGGGTCTCCCTTGCGTCCCTGATGAGCCAGAATCACGACTTTTGCGCCCTTCTCCGCAAGCTCTTTAATCGTTGTCTCAGCATGAGCCCGAATTCTAGCGTCTTCCAAAATCTTCTGGGTTTTCGGGTCAATTGCCGAGTTGAAGTCAACCCTTACCAGCACGACCTTGCCCTTGACTTTCACATCATCTAACGTAAGGAACTTCGGCATGTTTTTAAGCTCCCAATAATATAAAAAGTGGCAGATTTTTTAGATCTATCTGCTCAGCGTTCGGGTTAGAGTCCTTCCATTTTTGCGATCATTTCTATTTGTTGGACCATGCGGCATGAGAAGCCCCATTCGTTGTCGTACCATGCGAGTACCTTGACGAAGTTCTTGTCGATGACCATCGTTGATTGTGCGTCGAACACTGCTGAGTACGTGCTGTGGAGTACGTCTGACGAAACTATCGGGTCTTCCGTGTATTCCAGAATGCCTTTCAGAGAACCTTCAGCAGCTTTCTTGAACGCTGCGTTTACTGTTTCTTTGGTTGCTTCTTTTTTCAGCGATGCTGTCAAGTCTACGATTGACACGTCTGGGACAGGCACTCGGAGGGCTACTCCGTCTATTTTCCCTTTGAGTTCAGGCATAATCTCGCCGATTGCACGAGCAGCTCCTGTCGATGTGGGAATGATGTTCACCGCGGCGGCTCTCGCACGTCTAAGATCTTTGTGCACTAGATCTTGCAATCTCTGATCGTTTGTGTATGCGTGGGCCGTCATCATGAACGCTCTTTCAATCCCAAAGTTGTCAGCCAGCACTTTCGTGACGGGACCGACACAGTTCGTCGTGCACGAAGCGTTTGAAATCAAGTTGTGTTTCTTGTGATCGTACGATTTGTCGTTCACGCCAATGACCATTGTAACATCAGGGTTAGTCGCTGGCGCCGAAATCAAAACTTTCTTCGCTCCTGCTGTAAGGTGTTTTGATGCGCCTTCCCTGTCCGTGAAGAACCCTGTGGATTCGACAGCCAAGTATATGCCCAAGTCTTTCCAGGGAAGCTGCGCCGGATCCTTCTGCGCCAAGACCTTCAACAGTTTTCCGTTCACCACGAGGTCATTGCCTTTTACCTGTACGTCCCCGTTGAATCTTCCATGCACTGAATCGTATTTCAGCAAGTGCGCAAGCGTTTTCGCATCCGTTATGTCGTTAACAGCCACGAAATCGATGTCAGCCTTTCTTTCTAAAGCCGCTCTATAAAGGAGACGCCCGATTCTTCCGAAACCGTTTATAGCTGCTTTTACAGTCATTTCTATCACCATAATTGAGTGTTTTTTGTTCAGGCATGCTCCTAATTAAGTTTCCGACAAGCTTTGTGAAGAAGAAAGAATGGTTGTTAGCGGAGTTTCATCAGGACCATTTCGGCCGCTAGCACTATCGGCTCCCATGTTTCGCAAAGGGGAGGCGCATAAGCAGTGTCCGCTTTCACCAGATCTCTAGCCGTCATCTGTCTCTGTATGGCTAACGATATGGCGTTGATTCTCTGCGTTACTTCTTCTCCGCCGATGATTTGGGCGCCGATTATTCGTTGCGACTCCTTCTCGACGACAAGTTTCACTTTTATCGGCAGAGCCCCCGGATAATAGTCAGCTTTGGTCTTTGAAGTAATGGCGCCCGCCACGGTTTCGATTCTGGCTCTTTGGGCCGCAACCTCGGTAAGTCCAGTCCAGCCGCAGTCAGTGTCAAACAATCTTGACACAGCCGAACCCAACGCACCCGTGAAAAGCGAATACCCACCCGCAGCATTAGTTCCAGCAACTTTTCCCTGCCTCACAGCCACTGTGCCCAACTGCGGCAGACACGGTCTCTGAGTCGCTATGTTTATCGTCTCTGCACAATCACCTATCGCGTAGACGTCCTTGACGCTGGTCTCCATCCGCGCGTTAGTCTTGATAGCCTTCGTCTCTCCCAACGTTATCCCCGCGTTAGCTGCAAGCTGAGTGTTCGCCCTTACCCCGAACGCGCTCACGAACAAGTCGGCGTTGATCTTTTCGCCCCCTGCAAGGATGCCCGTCACGGTGTCGCCTCCGACAAATTCCTCCACGGTCTTACCCGTGAGGATGGTTACTCCTTTCTGTTCAAGCAACTCTTGAATCATTTTCGCCATTTCAGCATCAAGAGCCTGAGGCAGAACCTGCGGCAACATTTCAACGATAGTCACCTTCAACCCTTTCTCATGTAATGCGATGCCTGTCTCAAGACCAATCAGGCCGGCTCCCATGATTACCGCGCTTTTCGCCCCGTTCTTGACTGAATTAGCGATTCCTTCGCCGTCGTCAAGCGTTCGCAGTGAGCGTATTCCCTGTTTCTCTTTGCCCTTAATCGGCGGTATGAAAGAGCTTGCTCCTGTGGATATGATGAGGCTGTCGTACGTCAGAGTCTGGGCTTTGCCGTTCTTGTCTACAGTGTCGACCGTTTTGTTCTGAGTGTTTATGGCTGTGGCTTTGGTCTCGGTTCTGAGGTCCAGCTTCATCATCTGGAAGAAGGCTTGCGGAAAAACGATCAAGTCTTTAAAGTTTGGTATTTGGCCGCCTATCACAAATGGAAGACCGCAACGCGAGTATCCCTGATATTTCTCTTCGGTAAGAAGCGTGATTTCCGCGGTGCGATCCGTCTTTCTCGCTGCCGAAGCAGCGTCGACGCCTGCAGCGTGCGCACCGATGATTACTATGCGTTTAGGCATTGGTTCTTCTTTCACTTCTTAAGAGCCTTGTGCCATTCAACTGATTTGTTGAAGTCCATGAGATTGGGCAATTCTGCTTGGAGGTTCTGAGGCTTCACAATCAACAGCCATCCCTTGTTATAAGGATCTTCGTTCAGCAGCTCAGGCTTTGATTGCACTTCTGCATTCACTTGCTCTATCGTTCCGCTTATTGGCGCTATGAGGTCTGATACAGCTTTGACAGATTCCACCGTGCCATAGGGGTCATTCTGTTTTATGGCTCCTCCGACGCTCGGCAGCTCGGCGTAAACGATTTCTCGAAGTTGTTTCTGAGCGTAGTCTGTTATGCCCACCCTGACTTTGTCGCCCTCGATCTTCAGCCATTCGAACTCTTTTGTATAGTATAATCCTTCAGGCACTTCGTACCCATCTACTTTCACCATGTTTGTTCACCTCTAAGTAATGCAGTTATTGTTTCATGCTGCAACGTTTAAGATTAACTGTTCACAGAAGCAAATGCCCACAAACGTTCTGCATGTTCCGTAAGCCACGTTGTCCGGGATAGCATGCGGTTTTTGAACATAAACAAATAAATAGCAAGAAAAAAGAAGAAAATCATGGACTTCTCCAACTCTTACGAGGATCCTAAACGCGCAGAAGCCTATGCCAAACTAGAATTTCCCGGCACCTACTATTTAGCATACAGGGACTTACCTGCAATCATATTCGAACACGCAAAAGGAAGAACAGCCATAGATTTCGGGTGCGGCACGGGCCGTTCGACGAGATTTCTGCAAAAACTTGGGTTCAACTCTGTCGGCGTTGACATATCGGAGGATATGATAAGGAAGGCAAGAGAACTAGATCCCAAAGGAGATTATCGCCTTATCGCAGAGGGCGACTTCAGCCAGTTTAAACACAAATCATACGATCTTGCACTCTCCGTTTTTACGTTTGACAACATACCCACGATGAAAATGAAGGTTAGGAATTTCAAAGAACTCGGGAACCTTCTGAAGAACGAAGGAAGATTGGTCAACGTGGTCTCTTCGCCCGAGATATACGTCCATGAATGGGCATCATTTTCCACAAAGGACTTTCCACAGAATAAACACGCGAAAAGCGGAGACAAAGTAAGAATAATCCAAACAGACATAGAAGACAAAAGACCCGTAGAGGATGTCGTATGGACCGATGAATCTTATCGAGACGTCTTTGAGAAAGCTAGATTAGAACTGGTCAAAACTTACAAGCCACTGGCAAAAGAGAGTGAGCCGTATAAATGGGTCAATGAAACAAGGATTGCCCCCTGGGTTATCTACGTGTTGAAAAGGAAACAAAGCCCACATAGATGAGACCCCTCAAATGCTCAGAAACCTATCGATTTACTGCAAATTGGAATGCGCACGGCCCTAGTATGACGTAGGGTGCTGGTAACTTCATAGGCGATGAATCTGTCTGTTAATTTTCGGGTGATGATTTCAGCGTTCTCGGAAAGCATGTTAACTGTCGGGTGATGCTGTCGGGATCAGAAATTGATTTGGGATTCATAAATTTTAAAACGCCTGAGAGTTAACCTAGTTTTGCAACTATGCAGGTGTTTTCAGATGCATATCGATCAACTGATTAAGAATTTAAAAGATTCAAAACTTTATGCTCAATGTCCTTGCGGCGAAGAATTTGCAATATCAGACACTTTTCTTTTCGACGGAACAAAACCCTTCCCTAAGGAAGCCCTCGATGCACAAGGTGCGCTTCAAAAAGCCTTAGATGAACGGAAAACCGATTTGGCAAAACAAATCAAGCAAATCACTGAAAGGACAGCAAAAACAACCGCTGCCGTCAACATAGGTAAAAGCTTGGAAAAAATCCTACCAGTAGCTAAGGATTTCAAGTGGGTTGTACCTGACACCAAGGTCTTGGGCGACCCTATTGACATGCTAATTTTTAACGGCTTGTCAATCGGAAAAGTCGAATCTTTAAGTTTCGTTGAAGTCAAAAGCGGAACTGCACGATTAAACACGCACCAAAAGTCAATCCGTGATGCTTTAGCCGACCACAAAGTATCCTACGGAGTGTTCGTATAATGAGCCTCTTCGAAGAATACCAAACATTCAGAAGAATCCTAGCTGTATGTCCATGCGGGAAGCTACACCGTGTCTCTGATTTACAGCTAAAATCAAAAGCTGAAATTAAAGAAAAAACATGGCTAGATGAATTTGACATTGAGAACAACAAATTACTTGCTGAAGAACAGGCTTTTGAAGAGCAAAAGGAAAAGTTGCGACAAGTCGAAATAGAGAAAGGCAGAAAAGAAGCCGAAAAAGTATTTTATAAGGCAGTCTGCCCATCACTCCGAAAGCTAAAACTTAACCCATTTGACATCAAACCAATATTACACCCGATTGACTTCATAGCGTTCAATGGCATGACAAACGAAGAGTCAATCAGCGACATCCAACTTCTCACCAGAGAACAATGCGCTATTCTAGACCCAATCCGAAAACAAGTCAAAAAAGTTGTGGAAGCAAAGAAATATGATTGGCAAGTAGCAAGAATCGGGGAAACAGGTAGCATACTGTTAGAGTGATAGAGAGATAGTTCAGTTCTTCTTGCTTGCGTTTTCAATCAGAGTTTTCCACTTGTCTTGCCCTTCGACTTTTATTCCACATGCTTCCGCAGGAGTCTTGCCATCTAAGCCTTCATGTGGTCTAACGTAGTTGTGGAAGAGTTGATAACCTGAGAGCATTGCTGAATCTTCTTTCTTTATTCCTCTCAGTACCTTCTCCCTGTCTCTGACTTCTCCATTCATGCGTTCCATTTTGTTATTGTTGCGATCTCCTTTCAGCGTTATGTGTTGAATATGCTCGGTTCTCGGTCCTTTATTTGTCCAAAACTCTTTTTTGTAAGCATCATGATACGCTGGAAGTCCATCGGTTATGAAGGTCATGGGTTTCTTTCCTGTTGCTTCCTTTGCAATTCTTAACAGGTTTCGTGCATCATGCTTGTCCTTTGAATCAGCGACTTCTTGAGCTATCCAGAACCTTGTTTCATCATCCATCATAGCAAAGAGGTATTTCATGTCACCCTTGATTTTCACGTATAGCTCATCGGCTCTCCATGTATCAGAGACGTTTGGCTTTATTTTCTCAAGGTATCCATTCATTAGCTTCACATATTTTCGTATCCACTTCAAAACTGAAACATGGCTTACTGAAACGCCTTGCAGCTTAAGGAATTTCTGAACGTTCCTAAGCGATTCTCCAGTGAAGTACAGCTGCATTGCTGAGGTTATGATTTGTGGCGAGGCTTTCATTCCCTCAAAACCCACATTGACCGAAAACCGTTTTCCACATACTTTGCATAGATAACGCTGAATGTCATACTTCTTGTTGTGCCGTACCGCGTCTTTGACTATTTGCTCTGAACCACAGTAAACGCATTTTGAAGTGTTCAAAGGCGCGATAACGATGTTTTTCTTGACTTGCTCCTTGATTTTTATGCTGGTCTCCACGGCAAAAATGTGTTTGCACTTCACAGCGCGGAATTTGTTATCTGGACACTCGCAAGTCCATTCTTTGTCAACCTTGAAAACAGCGTATTCGCCGTTTCCTGATTGGGAAAGAACGGTATAGAAATTTTCTTCTATCTGTTTGACTTGTCTTTCTTTATGGGCTATTTCTGAGCCTCTTTCTTCTCGAAGATTTTCGAGTTGTTCATGAGCCATCATTCAAATCACCTTACTGACTATTAGTACTAATAGTCAGTACTAGTTATTAAGCGTTACGCTCTAAGCGTACTCTCTATTGGTACTGATAGAAAGTGATATATGTGAGTGGGAAGTAATAACACTAATAGATAGAAATGTCTTCAGATACAATCGACCGAGTCTATAACGCATTGAAAAACTGCGATCCACAGACACCCAATGAAATCGCTACTATTCTAGGGATTAATCAGAAAACTGTGCAAAGTGTTTTACTAGAGCTTGCAAACACAAAGAAAGATGTCCGATGGAAAAAGATTGGAAGATTTAGAATCTTCTGGAGAGAGGAGAAGAAATGATAGCCTCTCGTCACAATACAAGAAAAGGGGCAAAGAGAAAACAGGAAGCACTCACTGTTCAGCGTTTCATACATGAAATCTTGGTCAATCAACTCAGTATTCCAATAAGACAAATCGTCAACGACACGACTTTTGCTAAGTACACTGGATCTCAAAGACCTGACATTCTTATTTCAGAATTTGAGTATGATACGCTGAAAAAGAATGATGACCAATTCATCAGCAACCTTGTGGCGTATTCCGAAGCAAAAGACGATTGTTCAGTTGGCGACGCTTATTGGCAAGATGCATTTAAACAAGGAATGCAGAAAGCACCTCTCCTTAAATTGCCCTATTTCATGGTAACAAATTGCAAGACTTCCGTTTTCTATAATGCCACAACTGGAAAGGAGATGAAATTGAATGGCAACCCACTGAGAGAATTTCAAACAATAGACATAATGAGGCTGATAAAAAATCGACTCATAAAAACTCCTGAGTTGGAGAACATAATAACCAATGTTGACTCTCGGTCAGTAATATCGGAAGCAGTCTTTAACAAGAAACTCTGGGAGCTGAAAAAAATTTATAGAAACGTGAAGTTTGACAACAATGTTCAGGTAATCGATTTCACCATAGGTTTTGTAGCCTTAGAATATTTTGAGGAAAGGATAAAACAGACTGAAGGAAAGTTGGATTCAAAAAAAATCTACTGGACAGATTGTCGTAATGCAATACCTGAAAGAACGGTTGCAAACTTGACTGAATACATAACAAGACTCCAGCGAGAGCAGTTTGGCGAGTTCTCCAGTTACATGGAAAAAGTCAAACTGATAATTCATGGTGATGAAGAAAGAAAACCTCTTATCAGTAATGAGGAAGCTCAACAAATCTACGATGTTATAGAATCAATGAAACCGTTGCATGAATCTGGATTTGACTTGTTCGGAGCAATCTACGAGATGTTCGCAGACCCCAATGAAAAGAAAGAGTTTGGACAATATTACACAAGACGACACTACTGTTTTATTTTTGCGAAATTGCTTCTGAAAAACGAAACATACTTCAACAAAGATAAGAAATTCACGATTTTAGACCCTGCTTGTGGGACAGGTGGGTTCTTGACGGAAGGCTTTAAAGTTCTCAAATCAGCTTACGCCTCAACGAACACATTAACCTCGGACGGTGTGAAATTCTTGGAAAATGACTGTTTTTGGGGGGTTGATGTCAAAGGAGACAATATTGCTCGCACAAAACTAAATATGTTCCTAGTTGGCGATGGACACACTCACATGAAACATTTTGACACTTTAGAACCTGACGAATGGGAGTTTGAACCTAATCAGAAGTGGCGTTACATAATGACAAATCCTCCTGTTGGAGCAGGAACAAAGAAAGCTGAATCATCGGTTGTTTCTTCTAACCGTACAGAAATAGCTTTTCTGTACAAAGTTATCAAGCTCCTTCAAGACGGTGGGAGAGCCTGTATTCTACTACCTGACGGTGTTCTGGAGAATCCTATTTACAGGAAACTCCGAAAAGATTTTCTCGAAAAATGTATTGTGGAATCAATAATATCAATGCCCAAATTTGCTTTTGCACCATACACCAAAGAACCAATGCACGCAGTATTTTTTACAAAAAAGAATGAAAACGTAACTAAGATTCAGAAAGAACCCATCTGGATGTACATAATTGACAACGATGGATTGGCAAACTCAGATAAGCGTTTTCCAACAAGACTTAGAAACAATAGGAATGGATGGCTGCATGACGAAATATCTGGTTGGGTCAGCACAGAGGGCGATGAAATGTCAGGAGTACTTGAAGAACATTGGATGAAATATGATGATAGCGTTGACGATGGAACCGAATGGTTGACTGAAAAAGGCGAAACCACAAAACTCAGAAAAGCGGGATTCATACCTATTACTTCGATTGAAGAACCCACAGCCTACTATTGTCTATTGCCAGAATACTATCTTCGTCCGTCTGAATCTACATTCATTACGTTTGCCCAATTGTCGGAGCAGGTCAAGAATATAGAAGCCGAAGTTCGAAAGCTGAGTGCCTTGGATGCAGATGAAAAGTCAAACTGATCAAGACTATCAAGCAAAAGACTATCCCATATCAAAGATAGTTGAATGCTTGAGTGGCAATTCAGGACTCACAGAACAAGTGATATATCAAAACATACTGGTAGAGGGTGAACGTTATCTCGTCTTATCGAGTTCAACAGAGGAAGAAACTAAACTTGGAAAAATCCCAATTTGCCAACTTAAGAGAGGCAAACCTCTGAAAGTGTTCGAGGACAAAGAGGGCATTCTCGTCATAAGAAACGGAAAAGCTGGAACTACATTCTTTCTCGAAAGGGGAAAATATGCAATAACAGACCACGCATACATTTTGAACCTAAGAGATGATTGTCCGTACAAGGTTTCTCTTAAGTGGTTGATGGTTCAACACCGTAGTCGATTCTTAGAGTATTCTTCAAGTTCTGCTAATGGAACATGGAACATGACAGGGTTTTTTGAGAACGTAAGAGTTGACATACCTATTTCTGAGAAACAAAATCAGGTTGTTGAAGCTTACGAAAAACTCGCACGATTAAGTGAGAAAATCGATGTGATTTGCCATGCAATTAACGATGCTAGAAACAAGCAACTTGGTTATCCCTTTGCCAACTTTCAAGGAAAAGATGTTCCAATCTCAGAGATACTTTCTTTCCAAGGGGGCAATTCTGGATTGACAGAAGAATATTTGTATTCGCAAATTCAAGCGGTTTCTGAGAAAAAGTATAGCATTCTGACAGGTAGTACAGATCAAAGTGTAGCAATATACACTCATAGGTGTGAGCATCCAAAAAACTCGACCAAACTCATTTCTGTGATAGAGGATAAACCTGTCATTCATGTGGTACGAAAAGGCAAAGCTGGCACGACAGCATATTTCGAGAAGGGAAACTACACAGCTACAGACGATACTTACTTGCTCTTTCTGAGAGAAACCCCTCAAAAGACGATGGCAAACTCTCAAAGAAAACCGCTACAGGTGAACCTTAAATGGTTGATGTATGAATTGAAATCAAGGTTTTTTGACTACGCCACAAGTTCCGATAATGGAACATGGAACAAAGGAAAATTCTTCAAGGAAGTCAGGGTTGATATTCCCTCATATCCTGAACAAAACAAGATAGTTGAAGTATATGACGAATTGGATGGTTTGCAGAAAAGAATGGAAAAACTAAGGACAGAAATCGAAGCCTTGCTAATGAAACAAATAGCGCAGGACTAAAGATGAATATGTCAGTATTTGAGAGAATAAGGAAAGAAATACCTCTTGGAATGGAGATGTGCACTCCTGTAGAGAAAAAGCCGTTCAGAATTAATTTTATCGATACAGAAAAGAAGACTGTATATTTCAGTGCGGGTAAGGAACTAGAACGAATCCATGTGGGTGTTAAGACGCGCATCCGTATTCCAGACCGTTGCTTTGATAGAATCCCAGAGTTTCTCAAGGGTGAAGGTATTGGCGAAGGTTGGTATCTGATTGGCACAAGATATGATGTAGCTCCAAGAGGGACTGTACAAGAGCATTTAGATTTCATTGGATGGGGACGGGGTTCTGTCGGGTTGGGTCAAAAGAAGAGTCATACATCTGATGCTAACTACATAGCAGTTGTGCTTGAGCATTTGAAAATCGTTGAAGTTGACCCGCGCATACCCTCAAAGGTCAGGTTGAAGCAAAAAACGAGTGGTTAACTCTAACCCAAAATGCGAGTAGCGAAAAGTCATGGGGCTATGAGTGCCAGCGTTTTCTTCTCCAGCTAGCTAGCTTAAACCCAAAACCTCTATATTCTATTAACGCTAATAAGAACTTTGGTGCGTAGACTTGGCAAGTAGTTCCAAAAAACATATCCTTGGTTATGCAATATTTACGACATCTGAACTAGAAGAAAAAACCTATCTTACGCCTGATTTTAGGATTCATGGTTCATTCATCAGCTTTATACCACAATACGAAATAATCGAAGGAAAACCAACGAAACTGAAAGGCTCAAAGATCACACTCCCTGAAAGAGTTATCAAAGAGATAATTTATCAAGAAATTGACGACAGGAATTTCCAATCAAAAAGCCCCGCGAGTTAACAAACTTCTTTAAGACCCTAAGAGTTAACAGAACCAAAAATTCCGTTCATCACCCGACAGTTAACATGGAGAATTAGAACGCCTATTTTGTCACCCGATTCTTAACGGCGAAAACCATCGCCTATGAAGTTACCAGAACCTGACGTAGCAATGCTTAAATCGTTCCTTTCAAATGTTGCCATAGGCGATGTTCATGGTTTTCTGCTCTCATTGCGGTGAAAAACTTCCTGATGACGCAAACTTCTGCACAAAGTGCGGCTTCAGGACCAAACTAGGCGTCGAAGCAGGCGTTACTGCTCCCACAGAAGACTGGAGAGAAGCGTTTTCAAAAATGGGGATAGAAATGGAAAAGGCGTTCCAAACAGCCGCCAAGGAAATACAGAAAGCCCTCAAAAACGTAAAAGAAGACGCCAAAGAGGCCAGAAGAGGGCAACCGGTTGTCTGCAAGAGTTGCGGGGAAAAAAGCCCAGCCAATGCCGTTTTCTGCACCAAATGCGGACAAAAAGTCGAATAAGACACTCTCTTCTACGCAGGTTATCTTGCGCCCGAGTTCAAAGCTCCATTTTTCTTATAAAGGGTATTTAAGCATAGACTACACACTATAAGAAACGATATCCATGCCGAAGACTGTAGCTATAATACACATTCAAAACGTTGTTGCTTCTGCCACCCTAAACCAGAGAGTGGACTTGAACGCTGTTGTGAAGAGTTTTCCAGGAGTTGAGTATCGTCCAGAACAGTTTCCAGGACTCGTATTTAGGATTAAGAGACCGAAGACGGCCACGCTGATTTTCAATTCCGGGAAAATGGTGTGCACGGGAGCGAAGTCTGAGAAGGAAGCACGCAGAGCAGTCATGAACGTTATCAAAGAGTTGAGAAAAGGCGGAATAATAATAATAAGCAAACCCGAGCTTAAGATTCAGAACATTGTTGCCTCTGCAAGCTTAGGCGGAAGGATAGACTTGGAACAGGCAGTAAGCAAGCTTGTAAAAACCATGTATGAGCCGGAGCAGTTTCCAGGGTTGATCTACAGGATGGACGAGCCTAAGGTGGTCATACTGATATTCGCAAGCGGGAACCTTGTTTGCACCGGAGCGAAGAAAGAACAGGACGTTTATGACGCCGTGCACAAGCTTCACGCAAGTTTGGAGGAAAAAGACCTCATATTCTACGAATAAAAACTTGATAAGTTAAGCGCGCGTGCGTTTCTGTGCCGCTCTGCTTGGAGAAGATGACAATACAACAAGCTTCTTTTGTAACTCTTAGCACACACGAGTTTTGAAGAGAAAAGCTGACGCGTGTCAAGTGGGTCTGAGTTCTTCGATTAACAGGGTCCATTGAGTTTCGTCTGATGCAATTACTCGGATGATAAAAGTACCCGTGTAGGGCACGGGAAGAACTCCTTGCGTTGTGTTCGTGTCTGTTTCGGCTGCGTTTGCAACTTCGGAGTACCCGGTGACGTTTCTCATTTAGACGGCGACGAGGAACAGGTTGTCATTCTGTTTGTTGATTTTCCATGCTATGGCCCACGTGTTGTTAATGGTGAATTCTGTAGTGTCTTGGGGTCCGCTGTTTGTGAGTTCAGTATCTATCTGCCATGTGCTAGGCTTTGCAGAAATGAGTTCATAAGCTGCAATTGCGGCTACGACGATGATAATTATTGCCAGTGCAAGGGCAGCCTGCTTCTCCTTCTTCTTCATTGAGTATTTCTCGTACTTTTACGGATACACGTTGAAATAAGAGTATTGGGTTTCACGCGTTTAACCGTAGATATATGCGCTAGCGTTCTCTTTTTCCCTGTATGTATTCTTCCACCGACTGTTTTGCCAGCGAATCTGGCACTTGGATAGGCGGATGCTTGAACGCGTAAGAAGATATGCTCAGGAGCTGTCCGGCTATCTTGCGGTCAAGTGCTATCTTCACCGCTCGTATGATATCAATCACCACGCCTGCACTGTTGGGCGAATCTTCAACCTCAAGCTTCACCATAACGGTCAATGGCCTGTCGCCGAACTTTCTTCCCTTCAGCCACAGGTAGCAGATCTTCTTGTTCCCCAAGAAAGGCACGTAATCCGAGGGCCCGATCCGAGTGGGCAAATCATAGGGCACAAGACTCGTAACCGCCTCCGTCTTGCTTATACGCTTAGTTTTCAACCGCTCCTCAACGGTCATGTTCAAGAAATCCGTGTCCCCGCCCAGATTCAACTGGTAAGTCTCATCCATAATCACGCCTCTGTCAACGCAAAGCCTAGCCAAGGCCCGATGCAAGATCGTGGCGCCCAACTGACTTTTGATATCGTCACCTGCAATCGGAAGACCTTTTTCCTCAAACTTCTTGCCCCATCCGAAGTCCGAACCGATAAACTCCGGCATACAATTGATGAACGCGCACCCCGCGTCCAAGGCTGCTTGAGCATAGAACCTCGCCGCACCATGACTTCCAACAGGCAGATAATTTACAAGAATCTCCGCCTTCGACCCTTTCAACACCTCAACAACATCCACCGGCTTGACCTCACCTTCTTTGTACACATTGAAGACTTCTCTCATGTGCTCAGCCACGCCGTCAAGAGCGGGGGCAGCTGAAACCTTTACCCCCAGTTTCGGCACGTCCGCGAACTTGGCACAACAGTTCGGCGCCGTAAATATGGCCTCAGACAAGTCCCTTCCAATCTTGTTTTTGTTCACCTCAAAAGCCGCTACGAACTTCACATCCCTGACGTGGTATCCGCCAAAATTAACGTGCATCAAACCCGGCACCGTCACGTTTTCTCCAGCATCCTTGTAGTACTGTACTCCTTGAACAAGTGCTGACGCCGAGTTTCCCACGCCTACAAGTGCCACTCTAATTTCCGGCAAATTTCAAACGTCTCCTTTAACATCAGTCAGCCTAAGCCTTAACAGCGTCTGCTCTATAACTTTTTCTGGAATCATGACAAGATTAAAAGGGAACCTGAACCAGATAAATGCCCAATAGAAAGGTGAAATTTATGGACGAAGGAGAAGCAATCGTCAGGTATGAGCCTTTTAAAGAAGTCATAATAATGGAAAGAGACTTCTTCCCGACTTCTGATGACATAGCAAGATTTGCATCCATCATCGCAGGCGGCAAAACCGCAGGCCTCTACTGGGCTGAAGGCGTCATTTTTCTCTATTTCCCACTTCCGGCATCAACAGAAACCACGGCGAAAATGTTGATAGAACACGGACGAGTCTACTGGACTTTTGTTGGCTACTCTTTCATGCCCAAGTATCAGCCGGTAATTGAAACTCGAGAAAAAATGATTGTGCCAGTGGTCGACATGTCCACCAACAAACTGTTGAAGAAAGTCGCAATTTGGCTGAAAGAACAGAAATAGAACCTTCACTCGCAACTCCACCCATCATTTCGGCGATTTCGATAATACCGTAGGAAGTGTCATTTTTGAAAATTATATGCTTGGAAGGTAGAGTTTTTTCAGGCAGAGGTGAGGGAGCCAGATTCATGAAGCTTCCATGGGTGAAGAAACAGATAGAAGAAGGGTTGGGTTTCGTCCCCTACCCTGGAACATTGAACGTGAAAATCACCGAAGAAAGTGTCAAATTCAAAAGGGCGTTGGCAGAAGGCGGCGGCGTGGAGATCAAGCCTGCCACGGGTTTCCGTAGGGGAAAATGCTACAAGGCCTCTTTCAAAACAGAGCTGAAATGCGCCATCGTCGTTCCAGAAGTCGCCGGCTACCCTGAGGACCTGATAGAGATTATCGGGTCTGAAAATTTGCGGAAAAAGTTCCATCTATCGGACGGAGACCTCGTCGGAGTTAAGGTGGTGTTTTGACGCCATGCTTTTTCCGTTTGATTTGCAAAAAGTTCTTGGTGTATTCTTCGAAGCACCCTTTCTTCTGCAGGTATCGCCCGTACCTCACCAGACCATTCATCGCTCTTGCAGCGTCCTCCGGTGACGAATAGGCTGGGATGCCCTGCTTGTCAAACCTGGTACGTGTGTGCATAGCCATTTCTGTTTCTCCGATGTCGCAGGCGACGATAGGCTTGTCAAACGAATTTGTCATTTCTGCCACTTTATCGATGTAATCTTCCTGCACGGCTGGCGTCTGATGGAGGCCCAGCAGTATTATGCCGCAGATTTCTGGGTCTTGGAAAAGGATCTTAGTGGCCAATTCGAACATTTCATCCGTTCCTGAACCGGTTATGTCGACGGGGTTAAGGTTTGACGCAAACTTCGGCAGTTTCCCCTCTAGCTTCAGCTTCTCAAACTTTGCCACGGTTTTCTCGGAGAGACGTATCACATTCAGCCCTTTCAGCTCACTTTCGTCAACAGCCATTATGCCGGGACCGCCAGCGTCCGTGACTATTCCCACGTTTTTTCCAGCTGCAGGCGGCTGCATGGCCAAGGCTTTTCCCATGTGGAAAAACTCGTCCATGTCCTCTGCCCTCAAGATTCCTGTTTGTTCGAAAACAGCGCTGTAAATCCTGTCTGAGCCAGCCAAGGCTCCCGTGTGTGAAGACGCGGCCCTTGCTCCCGCATCTGTTCTTCCGGACTTGATTGCCACAATGGGCTTCTTTATCGTGACCTTCTCGGCTATTTTGATGAATTCCCGCCCAGACTTGATGTCTTCAACATACAACAGTATGACCTTGGTTTCATCGTCATGTAACAAGAAATGAAGCATCTCGCCCTCATTAACGTCGGCCTTGTTGCCGAAACTCACAAACTTGCTAACCCCGAATTCTCGTCCAGCCAGGTAATCCAAAGCAGCGACGCCGAAGGCTCCACTCTGAGTGACTATAGCAATGTTTCCAGGAATCGGCCGCGGCGTAGCAATGACCTCGTCTCCAGACGCCAACACCTTCGTCTCAGGCAGAAAAAGCATGTCCACGCCAGTTCTCGAATCATAAACTCCCAAACAGTTCGGTCCTAAAACACGTATTCCCGCGTTTTTCGCTATATCAATTATCTGCTGCTCAAGCTCGTTATTTCCAACTTCCCCGAAGCCGGAAGTGATTATCACCGCATCTTTGACTTTCTTGGTCGCCGCATCGTTCATGATGGTTGACACAATCGCGGCTGGAACAACAACAACGATGAGCTCAAGTTCGCCGGGGATTCTGGTTACGGAAGGGTAGCATTTGTAACCCATTATAGAGTCCTCAGTCGGGTTAACCGCGTAAAGTTCACCTTTGAAAATGCCCCTCATCTTGTTCTCAACAAAATTCTTGAAAATCACGTGACCTGCCTTGTTTATCCTCTTCGTCGCCCCGACAATCGCAACCGAGCGTGGCCTGAAAAATGCACCTAACTTCTTCGTCTCCTCTTCCATCTACCCATCTCACCGCTTTTTCCTAACAATGACTATAGGTTTATGTGTTACTGTCTCAAGCATCTCCCAACTCACATCAGACAACGGCACCCTGAACATTTCAGCCATATCCCACACAGTTCTGCCCGCCCCAAAACCCCTCGCGCGATTCGCAGTCTCAGCCACTCTCAAAGCCACTCCTGCCGAAATAAAACATCCAGCAACAGCCAAAGGCGTAGCTCTTCTCTCAAGCTTAAGCATCCGACCTACAACGTAAGCAGCAAACCCTCCCAAAGAATAGATACCTCTGACAGGATTTGGCCTCGGTGTAAAATGAAAATCCCTAAACGAATACGTCTTATCAGTGTCCGCGACCATCACGAAGACTCTCTTCCCAGAAGCCGCCCGTATTCGAGTACGTATCTTCTCAGCTATCGCGTCAGCCCCGTTCAGCGAAAGGCTCACGTAAGAGTACGGCAGGTTGCTTCCATCGATGCCTCCCTCGGAACCGAACATCAGAGCCTGCAACAACCCAGCATATCGCAGGGCAACCTGCTTGTGGCGACTCCCCACTTCCAATGGGTAACCGCGAAGCTGCAACAACAGTTTTTGTCGAAGACGGCACAAAGGCCCGAGGAAATAGCCCCAGCAGGTTCTCATCCAAAAACCTGCAATCACCCTCGCGCCCAAGCTGGGCCTGACCTGGCTCTCGTCGACGATGTTATTCAAGGCGGTGGAGATTGCCTTCTCTGACACGACGACAAAATCGTCGTCATCGACTTTGCCCTTGACCGCCTTGACTATTTCTTTCAGGTAGTCTTCTCCGGGTCTCCAATATTTCGTGGCCAGAGCAAGAACTTTCAATCCTGTCATTTGCATCGCGCTGATTTTGAACAAGACAGTTTCTACAGGCTTCGAAATCTTGCCTTTATCTCTGAGATGCTGCATTCTGGCGGTTTCATTTTTCCTTCGGGGCAGTATCCGAGTTCGACGCAGGAGGGCCCGCTGTTCTCAAACAGGGCAGGGGCAGCTTTCTTCGCTTGCCTCAGCATCTCCGTGGCGACTTCCCTTATCTCCCACTGGGCGCGTGCGCAGGACCGCAGGTTAAAGAAGTGTCGCAGTTCCCGCGCGTTCATCGTCACCACAATGTTGGTTTTTGCAGCGTTCGGCAAGACAAACCGTGCATCCTCTTTCGGAATCGTCATTTTCAGAAGCTTCTGATACGCTTCAGAAATCTTCTCCAGTGCCTCGTCGAACACTTTCTTAGCTTCAGCATTATGAGCTATGCTCGGCGGCGTCACGTATCTTTCTATAGTATCATAAGTCACGTAGCGTTGGCTCTGCTGCGTGTACGAAGCAATGCGGTGTCTGACCAGCTGGTGTGTCATGGCGCGGGACACGTCTTCGACGCTGAACGTGAAGGAAGCATGTTCAATGACTGACGCGTGCCCGAAGCCTGTTACCTGCTTGATTTTCCGCTTGGCCGTTTCTAGATCCATTCTCGCGAAGATTTCAGAGGGTCTTCCGCTTTTTATCGTCGTCGACGCTGCGGCCCCGCATAGAAGCTCCGCATCTGCTGTGTGACGGAGAAGCTTAACCTTCAACTTTCAACCTCACCCTTTCATCTTGGCACGAGAGCATTAGACTGATGGGAACAGGTATAAATTATCTGCAACAGCATATAAAACAATGTTCAATGGCCTTTGCAAAGAAAAAAAGGAGTTTTAGATTCGGTTTCCAGCTTCTCGTGTTGCCGTTTTTAGAAGCCCATCACCAATGTTTCGGAAAACTCTACTCCTTTGATGCCCCTAATGCAATTGGTGACAAGCCTGCCCGGTTCCTCCAGTGTTCTTGTCTCCACCCTAACGACGAAGTCGTAGCGGCCGAAGACGCCGAAGATATCTTTGACGCCTTTGATTTTGCAGAATTCTTCTTTCACAGTTTTCATGAAGTTCAAGGTTTCACTTGAACCCACGCGGATTAGAATCAGAGCTTCTACCATTTGAAACACCACAGAGTGCATTGTCGTTCTTGATATATGTCTCCAACTGTCAATCAGGTGGAGACCGGCCGTTTTACCGTCTGACTGGAGGCACTGCAGATCTCTTCATGTGCGTGTATCCCAAGGCTTATAAAGACTCATCACAACTACCTAACTCTCAGTGAGACAACATGGTATCGTGGGGATATGCGTTCAGAAGAGGACTCATCATATGGCTGTGGGCAATACTGTGGGGCATCGTTGGAGGAATCATCGCCTTGATAATAAGCGGAGGTTCACTGTTTGCCTTCATCTCGGGCTACGTCTCGGATCCTTCAAATCCGCCGACCTTAGCGTTCGCCGGAGTATTCGCAGGGATCATCATAGGGTCGCTAATCGCGTCGATAGGCGGCTATGCAACTATAGTCAAGGTAGTCCTTGAAAGTGCCGAGGAAACAAAGAGGCCTCCACCACCATAAGATCTTTTTTTCTTCACCCCTCTTTTTGTGATTCGTCACGCACGTGCTAACATCGTTAGAGGTTGTCAAGAGTCTTTGTTCTCTTGGCGTGCCTCATCAAAATCACTGAAGCCTCACACGGCGCACTTTCCAGTTTATGACTGTCAAAACGTTGGTGTCTGAGAGTGCGAGGCTGTGCTTGAAGAGAAACGAGCTCAACGTTGGCCCCCGGTCGTCTGTTACTTATATCAGATGTAATCTGTAATTGCAATCTGTAGCAACGTTGTATTGTTGGCCCCCTCCTCTACGCACACACATCAGATGTAATGTTGCCGTGTGTGAGTAGAGCTCTCAACGTTGGCCCCCTACCTCTCTTGTGTTGCATCAGGTGTAACATTGTTTGGTAACAAAACCATGAAGGAGCAGACAGGTGTGCGGATGGACGCTCAGGTTCGGGGGGCGGACCTGGATGTTAACGCGCGCTAGCCGTGACAGATAGGTTTACAGTATCCTTTCAATGCGCGCTCAGCCTTCAATCAGGTTCTTCTCCAAAGCAAACTTTTCAGCGATCAAAGTCTGTCGTGAATGCTCGTTTTGGTTCAAAACAGAGTGGGTTCTTGTGTCACACGTGAGTGTAGACGCGGTCGTTCGTGTATTTTCCACTCTGCATTTCCTGTTCTATCTCGTGCAGCAGCATTATGCGTTTGAACGTGGGCGGATGGGTTGAGAACCACGTGTTGACTGTTTTCCACGTAGATTTGGCCTCCTTCTCCATGGCCAACTCCAACTCTTTTTCATCCAGCACGCCATCATGGTCTAGATCATAATCTTCCTTCTTATCCATTATCTCGCGGATTTCCTGTTTGGCCTGCACCGGGTCACTTATATAGAACGCCCTGACACCCTCGGGCGGCTTCGGCGAGAGCGAGAGGCCGTAGGTGATTTTGGCGAGAGCGCTTTCCAAGCTTCTAGGCGAACCGGTCACGTATGCCGAGTATGCGTCTGAATAATGTTCCCGCAGTCTGCTGAGACGCATTACGCTTAACTGTGAGATAATGTAGACCACGAAGGAGAGTACACCGATGATGATGAGGGCTGCTTCTAAACCGCCCTGATCTTTTTCTCTCGAAGACCTGCCTCCCAACCACGCTGCCGACCATGTTCCACGAGCAACGAGGTAAGCCACTAGAGGCAACGCGGAAAGCAGCGTCATTATTGCATAGTCCTTGTGTTTAATATGCCCAAGTTCGTGACCAATTACTCCTTTCACTTCGTCCTCATTCAAATTCCTCAACAGCCCCTCGTGAACTGCCAACGTGGCCGATTTGGCTGTGCGGCCGAAGACGAAGGCGTTGGGCGTGTTGTTCGGGACGATAGCAAGCCTCGGCATCGGCACCTCGCTCTTGTCCGCAAGCTCCTTCACGGTCGATTCTAGCCACGGGTTTTCACCAGACTTGAGGTATTGCAAGTGCGTTGACAACCTCACGATCGAGGGGCCAATAAGGTACTGAAACAGCACGAAAAGGAGTGGAAGGGCCAGAATGATGATGAAATCGTAAGAAAGTGTCAAGTCGACAACAAACGTCTGTATGATGAACAGCACCAATGCTAGGAACGCAGCGAATATGAAGGCCGTGAGAAAAATGCCTGATCCCATGGCAAACTTCAACCGAGCTAGGCCAGGCACCCCTTTTCACCTTATCGTTCTTTATCACAGAAAAACCTGCGAGAATTAAAGCTTTCTAAGGACCTTCAGAGGAAAATTAAGATAGTAGATGATTCGTACACTACCTAAAAGAACCCGCGAACGCCCGTCTGCATTGAGGTGAATTTGAGTTTGGATTGGAGGCTTGTAACGCTTCTGATGGAGCTTGTGAGCTCTTTGATAAGCTTCATCGTCGGATACTATGCTCTGAAGGGTTACAGAGCGTCTGGTTCTCGTGGACTCTTCCTGCTCTACACGGGGTTCATGGTTCTTGGCATGGGCATCTTCCTGCGGCTGATAGCCGTGACCTATTTCGCCGTAATCTTGGGAGTTCATGAGGCATCGCAGAGTCAGCTACTCGGCCTTGTCAACCTCACAGTGTGGATCTACTCGTTGACTCAGCTCACAGCCTACACTCTTTTCGCGGTGACCTACATCCTCCAGGCGCGGAGCATCGGAAAGCAAAACATCGCAGCAGTTGCAGTCTCGGCTGCTGTCACTTTTCCCTTCAGTGCCAGGCTGTTTTTCAACCCTTCCCTAGAACTCGTTGCCGTAACCTTCCTCGGCGTCGTAACTGTGTATTCCTTCATGAACCTGCTTCTCAAGAGAGGCAGCGATGCGGCACTCGTGTTTTCGGGCTTCGGCTTCATGATGCTGAGCCACGTGTTCTTTCTGCTGGAGGTATTCAGGAACCTATCCACTTTGTCACTGTTCCTCGGACAGTTGACGCAGCTGGCCGGTTTCGTCTGCCTGTTGATTATGCTGGCTAGGGTGAGCAAAACAGATGTCCCAAGAGCATAAAGAATACCGGTCGAAGGCCCGCATCTACGCCGACATACTAAACTCCATACTGAAGCACGGCGGAAAGTCCGGACCGACGCGGATTCTTTATGGCGCAAACCTCTCCTATGACAGATTGATGAAGCATCTGAACCAGCTCATCGAGTTGGGACTCGTCCAAGAGGAAAAGGAGGGCGACGAAGTCGTTTACAAACTCACTGACAAGGGCAGAACGTTCGTGCTGGAATTCGTCAAGGTGGAAAAGTTCGCTGAGGCCTTCGGAATAACCATTTAAGCTCTCGCGCGCCCCACCGCTGCTTAACGACGTGGCAGAAGCCCGGTGAACCCACTATCTTTCGGGTCAGCAGCCTTGCCGTTTCACAATTCTAGTGCTAGCCGAGAAGGGAAAAAGACAAAAGAGAAGGCGCAACTGGAAAAAGTGATTGATTTTCGGCGTGGGCTACAGTTAATCTTAAATATGTAAGTTGCATTACCGAACCTTACAGTCATCTGGTGTCACATAGGTGCTGGTTGTCTCAAACATAGAGTTACCGACAAACTTGCACGCAATGAAGCCGACCGCGTTCCTGAACTCATCAATCAAAGATTTTACTCTCAACCTCAACAATGACTACCGCTATTTGAAGACAGGCTACTACGTGTCAATGCACGCAGAGGTTCTGGGAAACCGTGTGATTCCCTCGAGCGAAAGCATAATTGACGCTAGCAGAACTCCCATTTTACTGCTTAAAGCTTCAAAAGCCGGCATTCCAACTCTGCCTTATCTGGTCACAGGATCGGTGAAACAGATAATCTCGGAACTCGGGTTTCCACTGGTCGTTTTTGCCGTCAACCCGTTCTGCTACGACGGGTACAGCATCGCGCAGAACAGGAGCGCACTGTACAGGGCTGTCAAGAGCCTGAGCATGAACTACAAGTTCGCTGTCTGCGCCCAGCCCCTCAAAGGCAGAATGGTTTCGTTCAAATCTATTTTTGGAAAGTGCAGAATGGAGGGGGAGGTCGCAAAAATCTCTATGAAGGCTTATGAAGTCTTTCAACTTCCCATATGCAAGTTACACGTCCAACAGGTTGGAGAAGAAGCCTACCTGTGCGGGCTCCAGCCCCTAAGAATGGAGGAGATTTTGTCCACAGATTTGGAGATGGTTAGTGAAGAGGTTTCTCGCATGTCGAGCAAGGGTGAACACCTAGTTGGCTAGGATAGCCTGTTTTGTTGAGAAGTACAATTTTTCAGATCAAAGAGAAGCAGTTGCGCTCCAGAACTTCCAGCGGACAGCGCAGAGAATGGGCCACGAATTCGACTTCCTGTTCAGAGAGGGCATACCCGAAATTCCAAAGTATGACGCGGTCTTCATAAGGGCCACGACTGACCCGCTCTTCACGTCTTACGTCGTTTCCAAGACAGCGTGGGAACTGGGCAGAAAAGTCATTGATGATCCTGAGTCGATACAGATTTGCGGCAACAAAATCCACCTGTACGATCTCTTCAAAAAACACGACGTGCCACACATCCCAACGATGTTCCTGAACAAAGAGGACTTGCATCACAAGCGACTCTTGAAAGTTTTTGAAACCCTCGGAAAACCCATCGTCGTGAAAGCACCATACACGAGCTTCTCAAAATACGTTGAAAAAGTCGCGTGTGAAACGAGCTTCCGCGACGTGGCCAAGAGATACTTCAGAAAATCAGACATGCTCGCCGTTCAAACCTTCATGCCCACGGCCTTCGACTGGAGAGTCGGCGTTCTAAACCGCCAAACACTGTACGTTTGCAAGTACATGATTCCCAAGGGCAGATGGAAACACGGAGCAAAACGCAGAGGCAAACCGACGTTCGTCTGGGGAAGAACCGTTGCACTGAAAACGGAAAACGCTCCAGCCAAACTGAAGGAAGTAGCACTCAAAGCCTGCGAAGTCGTCGGACACGGACTCTACGGAGTGGACATCAAAGAATTCAACGGCAACTACGTAGTAGTGGAAGTCAACGACAACCCCAGCATCTACGCAGGCTACGAAGACTCCAGAAACAAGGATCTCTACGGAAAAATCATAGAATACTTGGTAGACTAATTTCAACTTTTCAAACAAACACTTGCCCCCTGCCCACAATTGCTTTATTAAAGGCAAAATCTAATTGGCTTAGGAAGTGTCATCATGGTTCACATAGCAGTTGCGGGCACGGGCCGCGTTGGCGGACAAGTTGCATTCACCCTGATCTTCGAAAGATACGTGACAGAACTCTCACTCGTCGACAAAGCTCCAAAAGTGGCTGAAATGACCAAAGAAGAAATGCATCATGCTATCGCCAGCCACGGTTTTGACATCAAAATAAACGCTTACGACGACAGCAAACAGGTGAAAGACGCGGATCTGATAGTCATACCCGCGGGTTTTCCAAGAACACCCGAGATGAGCAGAAGAGACTTGGCGACGAAGAACGCCGGAATAGTGAAGGAAATAGTTGAAAACACGGTTGACAACAACCCTGAAGCCTGGTATTTCGTCATCACGAACCCCGTTGACGCCATGGCCACCATCGCCAGCATGACTACAGAAGGAAAAAGACAAGTGATTGGAACAGGAACCAACCTCGAAACGTCAAGATTCAGAACAATCCTGAGCAGAGAACTGAATGCCCCCATAGGAACAATCGAAGCGTACGTTGGCGGAGAACACGGCGAAGCGGCAGTTCCCCTCTGGAGCCTCGTCAAAATCAACGGCGTGCCACTGGAAAACTACCTCAAGAAAACCAATCAGACACTGAACAAACTGAAGTGCGAAAATTACATCAAGGAAGTCAGCCGCGAAATAATACGCGTTCTAGGCGGAACAAGATACGGCCCAGCCGGCTCCTTCATCGAAATAATACGCGGACTCATGCTCAACACTGGTAAAGTGATGAGCTATTCCAGGCAAAGCCAGTTCAAAACCACGCACGAACCGGTATATGTTACAGTACCCGCGAGAATTGCAAAATCCCTCGGCCCAGACCTGTGGGACATGCTGAGTGAACCGGAGAAAAAAGCAATCAAAAACGCGGCAGGAGCCATCCACAAAACCTACCTAGAAGCTCTTGAGGGACTACGTTGACATGGAAAGACCCCGTTGAGGATTACAGCTTTTCCGACAAAATGTCCGTGGAAGAGCTTGTTCTGCAGATGGAAAAAGCCTGGGGATTCACAGCTGGAAAACTAGCTGTAGGCGTGAGAATACTTGAAGACATGACGAGAGACAAGAAATGCGTCAAGTTTCTCTCATTCACGGGAAACCTCGTGGCCACAGGAGCCCGAGGAGCCTTGAAGGAGCTCGTGAAACGAAAGCTTGCCGACGTCATCGTCACGACGTGCGGCACAATAGACCATGACGTTGCCCGAAGCTGGAAAAACTACTACAAAGGCTCATTCATCATGAGCGACGCCAAGCTCCGGAAAAAAAACATCAACCGCCTAGGAAACGTTCTCGTTCCGAACGAAAGCTACGGCATCATCATCGAGAAAAAAATGCAGGAACTACTACAGAGCCTGCACGAAGAGGGCGTCAAAGAGGTTTCATCAGCCCACCTGTGCCGCGAGATTGGAAAACGCATCTGCAACGAGAGCGCTATTCTCTACTGGGCAGCCAAGAACGACATCCCAGTTTTTGTGCCAGGCATCACCGACGGAGCAGTCGGATATCAAACCTGGCTTTTCTCACAAGATCACGACTTCAAACTCAACTTGCTGAAGGATTCCGGACAGCTGAGCGACATCGTATTCTCTGCCAAAAAAAGCGGCGCCCTGCTCATAGGCGGCGGAATATCGAAGCATCACACGCTCTGGTGGAACCAGTTCAAAGACGGGCTAAACTACGCCGTGTACATCAGCACGGCTGTGGAATGGGACGGCAGCCTGTCGGGCGCCAGACCACGAGAAGCCGTATCATGGGGCAAGATAAACGAGAAGGCTGACAAAATCATGATTGAAGGCGACGCTTCACTCCTCTTGCCGATAATAGTAAGCTCGCTGCTGGCCAGGGTTGGAAAACCTAGGAAACGTGGCTGAAAAGCCACGAGAGATCCGGCGCCTTCCTCTTCGCCTTCACCCTTTCATTCAGCGCGTGAGTTATCAGCGGCAACGCAATCGTGGCGTCACAGTAGCAGACGGCTCTTTTTCCTTGTTCGTCGATTTTTCCCCAGCTTATCGCCTCCTCAAGCGTGCAACCTGACAAACCTCCCCACTGCGGCGAATCGGCGGTTATCTGAATCGCGTAGCGATGCGGGTAATAGTACTCTTTTATGCCCTTCCGCAGGAAACCCTTCCTCCCAGGAACTCCCTCGTCCATCGTTTTAGGCGATACCGAAATGGCCAGTAACTGCGTGAAATCTTTAGGCACGCCACCACCGATGTAGATGACGCCTACCTCCTTGGTTTTCTCGCCTATCCCGACGAACTGATCGAACTCTTTAACCGCGTCCAACACTATCGGGTGTCCTTCGTTCTTTGCCATCAAGAAGGCCTCGCCGTAGGCGCTGTCGGTTATGGCGGGACAGAACACCGGGACGTTGTGGGCCGCTGCGGTGGCGACTATGCTTTTGACACGCTTCTTGTTCAGGTATTTGCCGAAAACGTACAGTAGCTCGGCGGAAGTGTAGGCGTACCCTTTCTTGAGCGTCTTGAGCCCGTTAGTCATGAGCAGCTCCATTTCTCGGTAGTCGGTTTCTTTGCCGTAGACGTCGTAGTACCTGTTTATGTCTGCTTTCAGAAGCTCCTCATCGTCCGCGTAATGCGTACCCTGCCAATAGCCCAACCCCATGGCGTCAACGATGTCCTCTGAAACGTTCGCCCCTGTCGAAACAAGAACATCGATGAACCGGTTCTCTATCAGCCAATTAACCATTTTCCACTGCCCAGCAGTGCTCATCGACCCTGAGAAACCCATGATGATGACCAGATTTTTTTCCTTCAGCATCGCCTCCCAAACCTCAACAGCTTCGCCGAGTTTTCTGCCTTGGTAAGCTGTTTCACCCATCTCGGCTAAGAGTTCAGAAATACTCTTCTCTTTAACGTCGATGGCTTTGACTTTTCTTCTGAAATATGAGCTGGCCGTCTTAAGACCTCTCGTTTTAGATGAAGCGTGCAGTATAAGAGATTTTTGATGCCGCAAGCTTGTGGAGGATGTCACAGGAGTTGGGGGTTCGGTCAGAGTTTGACGGGTTGTCCTTTTCGCTGTTTCTCTCTGCATTTGTCAAGTACATCCGCAGCGCGTCTGATGTGTGGAATCGTTATTGATCCTCCGACGATGAGCGCGACGTTTAAGGCTTCGAAAAGCTCCCCGTCGGAAACCCCTTCCTGGACGCAGCGGATCACGTGGTAGGTTATGCAGTCGTTGCAGCGTAACACTGTTGAAGCCACTAGACCCATCATTTCCTTGGTTTTAACGTCTAGAGCGCCCTTTTCGTACGCCCGACTGTCCAATGCGAAAAACCTTTTTATGTTAAGGTTTCCGGCTGAAAGAATGCGTGCATTCATCAGTTCACGGTAACGTCGGAACCCTTCAAGGTCACTCATAACGCTTCGCCAGTCTTATCAGCCGATGTTTTCAGAGATAAGATTTTTGATAAAGCACGCACGCAACTTGCGCGCGCTTGCCAAAAGCCGCTTGAAGAAAGCCAGTTCTTGATTTTGCGGAAAAGTTATAGCTGAACAGTCTTAAGCATTGGGATTGGTGTTTTGAGTGCTTCAGGGCAAACTTGTTAATTTGAAGGTTATTGAAAGAGAGGACTTGCCATTATTGGCAGAATGGAACAATAATCCAGAATACGTTGGCGGATTTGTTTGGTTGCCACAACAGTCCAGAACAGAGTGGGAGAAGAGGTTTGATGGTCTCACTTCGGATACCAAGTGGTTTTTCCTTGAGAAAAAAGATGGAGCTAAGAGTGGAACGATGTTTCATTGGCTCATAGGGAATCTGATGGAAATAAGTTGTGTTCTGACTTCACGTGAAAGAGGCAGAGGCTACGGCACTGAAGCCACAAAACTGTTAGTCGACTACCTGTTCCTTTCAAGAAACCTCATCCGAATACAGGCTCACACAGATGCAAGAAATAGGGTTTCTCAGAAGGTTCTGCAGAACGTGGGTTTCAAGAAAGAAGGGATAATCCGCAAGTCTGTTTTTGCCAGAGGAGAATGGAGAGACAGGGCTCTCTTTAGCATCCTTAGAGAGGAATGGAGAGAACCAAAAATACTGACAAAAACCGCTTGAAGAAAGCCAGTTTTTGGTTTTGCGGAAAAGTTATAGCTGAACTTGGAAGACTATTCTTCAATGGGTGTTTGTAATGGTTGACATAAGAGACCTCCTTGCATATAATGATGCTGAGAGACGTGCTTTCTTTAAGGCATTCGCTAAACTGTCGTGGGGTGAATTCGTTGAGAATAGGGAAGCCAGTTTCCATTCTATTAGAAACATTTTCATCCATACACTAAACGCAACAGACTATTGGCTGGATTTTCTTCAAAATGAAAACCAACGTCAAACAAAGAAGAAGTTTGAGGAGTACAAGACTCTGAAAGAAATAGGGGCTTACATGGAGCATGTAGAGAAGCGTATGCACGATTACCTTGAGACGTTGTCTCCTGAAAACCTAAAGAAGAAGTATGAGGGTCCAGGCATGCGAAACGGAAAACTTGAAACATTAACTGCTGAGGACATTTTGGTTCATGTATTCGAAGAGGAAGTTCATCATCGAGGTGAACTGATAGCGTTGTTCTGGCAGATGGGAATTGAACCACCCCTCATAGGATACCCGCCATAGGACACGCATTTGTCTAATACACGAAAGGAAGCGATTTCTGCTTTTCATATATTCCGAGTATTGCTCGTCATTGGAGACTGAAACAAACCTCTATCAGTCTTTTCAGGCAACCGTTATCATGTTTCTAATTGGAGATATCTATGTCAGTCGGGAATACGGGACATATCTCCGCTTATTTCTATCAGGCTAGGCTAGCTATTCTTGGAACTCATGTTTCCCGTTCATGCCCTCAGAAATTTGCAAACAAGTAGGCCTTCGCGCGCGCTCTTTTATCCAGAATCTGTGCTCTCTAAGACTGTTGGAAATTAACCCATTCCTTCCCTCCAATCTCTAGCGCGCGCTCTGAAAGATTATTAGTCCTTAGCCAACCTAGAGTGGGTAGTAGAGGTGATTTCATGCCTGTGGTAATTGTTGAGATGTGGCAGGGGAGAACTGAGGAACAGAAGGCGAGGCTCATCAAAGGCGTCACTAAGGCGTTTGAGGATATCGGTGTTAAGGCTGAGAAATTGCACATCATAATACACGACGTTCCAAAATGCAATTGGGGCACGTGTGGAGAGCCAGCATCCAAAGTGAGCCCGTAAAGGCACTAAATGATGCTCAACCTCGCTCTACGGTCAACCCTATTTTCAAGAAGTGCACGTTTCTATTGGTGCATGAATCTTCAGGTTCTACATTTTTTCCGGCGCTAGTATTCCGATAAGGTTGAGTGCGTTTCTAAGGACGATTCTCACGGCATCCGTCAGCGCGAGCCTGGCGTCGCTGAGCCCTTCGGGTTCGGCCTTTATCACTGGAAAAGCGTTGTAGAACGTATTGAATTTGTCAGCCAAGCCATTTGTGTACTCGGCGATCAGGTTGGGTTTGAGGTACTCCGCTGCCTCGGTGAAAGTGTCTGGGAAACTGGCGAGCGTCAAGATTATTTGTTGTTCCAGATTTTCGTTTAGGAGTTCGTAGCCTGGTTTTTCAGGCTTTCTGGCGGCTTTTCGCGCAATGCTGCAGGCTCTTGCGTGGGTGTACTGAATGTAAGGGGCACTGTTCTTTTCGAAGTTTAACACTCGGTCCCAAGTGAACATGACGGGTTTCGAAGTGTCAACTTCGACGAGTGCGTATCGAACAGCGCCTAGGCCGACGAAGTCAGCGATTTCCTTTTTCTCCTTGTCTGACAGTTGTGGGGAACGCTTCGAAACTTCTTCGTAGGCTCGTCCTACGGCTTCGTCCATGACTTCGTCAAGGGTTATGTAACGTCCTCTTCGACTGGACATCTTGTAGCCTGGAAGAGTAACCAAGTTGTAAGCGAAGTGAATCAGGTTGTCCGCCAACTTGCCGTGACCCAGAGCGTGCAAAGCTATTTTCAATTGAAGCTGAGCAAGACTCTGCTCCATGCCAATAACGTTAATGACCTTCTCGGCTCTTTCAAACTTCCAAAGAGTGTAGGCAGCATCCCTCGTGGTGTAAAGCGTCGTGCCGTCAGCACGCCCCAGAGTTAAAGACGGAACCTCGTGACCTTCTCTTACGCCAAGCTTAGCCCAAAGCCCCTGTTGCTCGACAACTTTTTCAGCTTCAAACTCCAAGACGCCGCCTTCAGCAATAGTGTAAGGCGACTTTCTTAGTTTCTGGAAAACCTCGTTGACGCGGCCGCTCCAGACGAGATCGCTTTCCCAGTCCCACGAGTCAAACACAACGTCGATTCTGCCGAGCGTTTCCCTGAATCCTTCCAAGCACATTTCACTGACGTGTCTGATCAGCTGTTTGGCCTTTTCCTCTTTCAACTCATAGGCTTTGTTCAGTATCTTTATCGACTCTTCAGGATTCTTGTCCTTAACTATCTTTTCGACAAGTTTCTCGAAGAGAGTCGGATACTTGTCCTTCAACTCCGCAGCGATGGAAACCCAATCGTCCAGCTCCCTGGTGATTTTCGCAGTTTCTTCTGCTGCTGAAACGTCTTTCACGTTTTCAAGCTCTTTCTTCAGCCGGTTTATCTCAACGAGGCAACTCGTTATCGTGTAGATTTTTCCTATAAACTGGTCAGGCTTGCCCTCCGGCTTGGGCTTTCCCAGTCGTTCATAGCCGTAAGCGATGACCGAGGACTGGCGGCCAACATCGTCAATGTAGAAGTGGCGGCTAACCGCGTGCCCCCTGCCTGTGAGTAGGCGAGCAAGGGTGTCGCCGAGCACGGGGTTTCGGGCCGTTCCTATAGTGAGGGGGTGGAGAGGGTTTGCGCTCGTGTGTTCAACGATGATTTTCAAAGGCTTCTCCGTCTTGACAGAGCCATATCCAGCATCCAATCTTCTGGCCGATTCAAGGGTGAGGGCTGAGAACTTGGCAGAGTCCACGTGGAAGTTGACGTAGCCTCCTCCGGCGGCGGCAACACTGCTTATCAGAGAAAACCCGGAAGGGTCTACGGCTCCGGCAAGGCGTTCAGCCAAGGCTAAGGGTTTCTCTCCCAGTTTCTTGGCAAGTTCAAAACACAGAGAGGAAGCCAATTGTCCGAACTCGGGGTTCGGCGGCTTTTCTATCGACAAGTTTCCAATCTGGATTTCGGGAAACAGTTTCTTGAAGGCAGAGGTCAGGCTGTTCTCGCATTCTGTTCGGAACACGGCGAAAGGGTTCTCTACAGTAATGGACGCTTTTTTCATTTTCCTGAATGTTCTCCAACAGTTTAAAAGGTGAAGTTATATTTTAATCTGAAAAATATCAATCTATCTGGAACGGTGCGAGCATATGAGGACGAAAATCGTGTTTTCAGAGAAATGTCTAGGCTATGGATCCTGGCACGTTGAAGGACCTGAAAGAGTCAGGAAAGCCCACGAAATCCTCAGCGGCAAGGGCTACGAGTTCATGAAGCCCGAACCAGCGTCAGAAGAAGACTTGCTCAGGGTTCACGACAACGACTACTTGTGGGCGGTTAAGAAGGGACTGGTTGAGGACGGCGACACTCCGGCTTACGACAACATCTTCGAGTACGCAAGACTCTCAGCCGGAGGCGCAATACTGGCGGCGAAGGCCAAAGCATTTTCGCTCATGCGTCCGCCTGGACATCACGCAGGAAGAAACGGCATAGCCTTAGGCGCCGCAACGAGGGGTTTCTGCTATTTCAACAACATCGCAATCGCTGTGAAAAGCTTGAGCAAGCCTACCTTAATCTTGGACATTGACGGGCATCATGGAAACGGAACCCAAGAAATCTTCCAAGGCGACAAGAATGTGACGTATGTTTCTCTGCATCGGCATCCGAACTATCCGGGCACGGGCAGGATTTCTGAAGGAAACTGCCTAAACTTTCCTTTGCCGCGGGACTGCGGAGACACTTTCTACATAAAGACCCTCGACAAAGCCTTGGGCATGGTTGACACCAGCAGGTTTGAAGTGGTGGCTGTCTCAGCGGGGTTTGACACACACGACTCAGACTTGGCGTCACTGGGCTTGACGGAGACAGCCTACAAGGGCATAGGAAAAAGGGTTGCCACGTTGAAGAAGCCCACGTTTTTCGTGTTGGAAGGCGGGTACTCAGGCGAAAACGCGGGAAAAGACATAGACGCTCTACTGAGGGGCTTCGAAGCCTCGGGCTTAAAAATGGCTGAACGTTGAATAGAAACGCGCGGCAGAAAAACGAACTGGATAGCGGTTGTGTGACTCTTTTTTCTGCTCGAACATCGAAAAGAAGCCTCCTTGCCATCAATACCTCTTCGGGCGCGTGCTTTGAACAAAAACCTGATTATGCCTATTGGGCATTTACTATAGTCTGATGATAATCGATAGCCACCAGCACTTGCCTACGCTGAAAGAAGGGAAAGCTCTTGTAGATTCAAAAGGAGAGTTGCTTCAAGAGCTCAAGAAAAGCAAGGTAGATTATGCAATACTGATCCCAGACAATACACCAGTCTCGGAAATAGGAAGCCTAGACGAAGTCTTAGGTCTAGCTGAAGATGATAGACGCTTATTTGCGATGGGAACCATCGACATTCAGAAAGACAAGAAACCTCACATACGGAAACTGGATCATTTGTTCCAAGCAGGAAGAATCGTTGCAGTCAAAATCTTTCCCGGGCATGAAACAATCTATCCCACGGACAAACGGCTTGTTCCAGTTTACGAGTTATGTGTCAAATACGATTTGCCGATTGTCATTCATACGGGCGCAAGTTCGAGAACCAGACCAGAAACTGCCAAATACAACGATCCCAAGCATATCGTCAAGATCGCGGAAAGATTCCCAAAATTAAAGATCGTTATCGCACACTATTTCTACCCCAAAGTCGAATATTGCTACGAACTGACGAAACCATATGAGAATATCTGTTTTGACACTTCAGGACTAGCAGATGAAGAAGTAATAGAAGAAACTGGACTTGACAAGATAAAGAAGGTTTTGAGTCTGACCGCACGAGAGCGTCCTAACAATGTTGTATTTGGCACAGACTATGCCATGTGCGACATCAAAAAGCACATTGACCTGATAGAGTCATTACCAATCGAGAAAGAACTCAAAGACAAGATATTCTGCAAGAACTCGATCAGATTGTTCAAACTGAAGCTGAAATGAAAGAGTAGAGCACTCTTCGCACGCACTATCCACGCGGATTCTCTCAGCTTGCGTTCTCTTATTTGATGAGTCTTCTCTTCATCATGTTTATGCTCAGAATGAAGAAGAAAAGCGTGACGGCTCCGATCCAGATGATGCTGAGAAGCGTTAAGGGTTCAATGTTTCCCAGCACCAATCCCCTTGTCAGAGATACTTGATGCACGAGCGGAAGGACCGCTATTGCGAAGTTCTGCAGAGCTGAAGGAAAATAGCTGAGCGGAAAGAACGTGTTGCTGAGCAAGAGCATCGGAGTTATGAACAGGAATGCGGGGTAGTTGAAGAAGTCTATGTTAGGCGCTATTGCTGTGAAGCACATGCCTATCGATGAAAACATTAGGCCGCCCAAGAACGCGATTGGCAGGACGAGGATGAACAGGGGGCTGCTTATCAGGCCGAAGGCTGCGATGACGCCAAGGACGATGGTTGAGCTTATCATGCTTCGTGTTGCTCCCCATAGCAGTTCTCCTGCTATTACCTCTTCTACGCTTACGGGCGTGGCTATTATGCCGTCGAAAGTTTTTTGATAGTACATGCGCACGAACGAGCCATACGTGCACTCAAAGAATGAACTGTTCATGACTGAGATGGCCACCAACGCGGATGCAACGAACTGTGTGTAGGGCAAGCCTATGTTTGAAACGAAGTTGGCCAGCCCGAAGCCGAAGGCAACCAGATAGAAGATGGGTTCAAGCAGGGGCGGAAAAAAGTTCACTTTCCACGTTTTCATGAACACGTCAAAGTTTCGCCGCCACACCTTCCAAACACGGTACGTCAACTCTGGAAGCCTGAAGCCCGTCGCAATTTTGTCACGTCTTTTCATTCTCTGAGCTCCCTCCCTGTTAGCTTCAGGAAAACGTCTTCCAGGTTAGCATTTCGGATGGTCGCACCCCTAGAAGGAAAATCTTTGAGAAAGGCTTCAAACACGCCATGCGGCTGATCGGTGAAAACGCGAATCCTATCACTCACCGTTTCAAGTCGGGCCTCAGGAAACTTTTCCTTCAGCATCCTCATCACCTCAGGGTCAAAGTCCACTTCCAAAACGTCTTCGCCAGCATGCTTCTTCACCAAATCGGCGGGTTTGCCTTCCTCTATGATTTTGCCGTGATCCATAATCAACGTGCGATCGCAAAGCGCAGCCGCCTCATCCATGTAATGCGTCGTCAATATTATCGTAACTCCCTGCTTTTTCAGACCTCTCACTTTGTCCCAAATAAGATGCCGCGCCTGTGGATCAAGACCCGTGGTCGGCTCGTCCAGCAGAAGAATCCGAGGGTCATTGATCAAGGCTCTGGCCAACACTAACCGCCTTTTCATGCCCGTTGACAGCTGGTCTATGATGACATTTCGCTTTTCCTCCAGCTGGACAAACTTGAGCAAGTTCTCTGCACGCGCCAAGGCTTCCTTCTTTGGAAGATCAAAATACCGAGCGTACACAAGAAGATTCGTGATAACCGTGAAGTCAGGGTCAAGGTTCTCCTCCTGAGGAGCAACACCTATCATCTTCTTAATCTCTCTAGGCTTATCCGAAACACTCATACCGGCCACAGTCAAGCTGCCAGAAGTCAATGGCAAAACGCAGTGAATCATCTTTATAGTCGTCGTTTTCCCAGCACCATTAGGCCCGAGGAAACCGCAGCACTCACCCTTGAAAACTTCAAAGTCAACATTGTCCACGGCCAAAACATCATCGTAGCTTTTGAACAAATGCCCTGCCCTGATGAAGACTTCAGACATACGTTTCCCTCCAAACCGCTAATCTCTTGTCACTTCTCAGCACTCTATCTTCGCAGAGGACACTGAATGCGATGGTTGGCGGGCCCGCAGGGATTTGAACCCTGGGTCTCCGGCTCCGCAGGCCAGCGTCCTAATCCAGCCTAGACTACGGGCCCCTAGCACGAGATTACTCTACTCTCAGAATATAAACGCTGATGTAAAAGGAAAAATCATCAACACGTTGTTGAAGCTCAAAAACAACGGTTTAGAAGAGCAGACTGTCAAGATAGTTGGCTTCTATCTGAACCATTTAGCTGTCAACGTTGATTTAGGATATCCTGAAAGAGTCAAAGAGTTTATTGCGAACAAGAATGTGAATTCGGGTTTCAAAGGAAATCTGGTCAAAGCATACAACTACTACACTTTGGTTAACAACATTGTCTGGGAGCGCCCACATTATAGATGGGAACAGAACAAACCGAAGATTCCTTCTGAAGAGACTCTCAACAAAATAGCGCGCGCGCCATTACTGGAGCAAATGTAATATTCAATACGCCATAGTCTACGCAACTGTATTGGTCCCCCCAGTTTGTCACGTTCACATTCTTTGTTGGGTCTCCTGTTGCACCGTATGAATTTGCCAAGAGAACGAGCTCTTGCAGATTTATCTTGCCATCATCGTTGTAGTCAATCCATGGATCATAAGGACTGTTTGCACTTCGTATCGGTATTACCATGAACAGTGTGGCGGTGAAGCAGAAGGTAATCATTATGGCGATAATCATGTTTCTTCCAATTTTCATAATATCACCGCCCTTTCTCCTCTAGAACACACTATTTTTTACAGTCTCTACTGATTATAGACTTTCTGGAAAAACGTTCTATAAGCAAATTCAATGATGGAGATTCTCTAGCCTAAGCCGTGCTGCACAGAAATCTTAAATCTGCATAGCTTGGAAATAGCCTAAACATGGCAGAGAAAAAGACCCCGACTGAAGAACTGCTAGAGAGGATTTCTAAGACTGAAGAATTGCTAGAAAAGATTTCTAAGAACTTAGAAGACACGAACAAAGAAATTGAGACTAACAAAGAAAGCGCGGGCTACACCAAGGATTCAAAAATGAGTGAACCAAAAGTCAGTGAAACAAAACCAAGCGAAACTAAATCAAAGAAAATGGTTAGAGGAAGTGTTGCTGTTGCACTCGGAATAATCTGCATTGTCTTGATAGCTGGTTTTGGTGGAGCAATGTTGTATACAGTAACGTTGCTCAACGACAAAAACAATCAGATAGATTTATTGAACACTCAAATATCAAGTAAAGATTCTCAAATCTCTCAACTCAACACTCAAATATCAGACCAGAACAGCACGATTTCTTCCTTGCACTCTCAAATTTCTCAATTAAACGCAACCGTCTTAAGTCTGCTAAACCAATCTGAACCTTACATCCATTCGCAACTTCTAGGATACTCTCCAACAAACATAACTGCCCATAATAGAGTAGAAGACTGGATACTGAATTGGACCCCTGCTACAGACGTAAGGATTATTAGAATCCAAGTTTGGATGGGCAATCCTGACAATGTAGTTTGGGAGGGGGACACATTCGTTACTATCGGGAAGCCAAGTGACCCTTGGAATTCAAGCTCATATGCAGATGCTATTCAACTTCTAGTCCATTATCAGTTCGACAGTCATGCTCCAAGCCCCATACCTCACCAGCTTATGTTTGACCTCACTCCAGGCTTCAAAGTGGCTCAAGGACAGACCATCAACGTCTACAGACTTTTTGTAAATACTGAACTTTACACGGTTTACGCTGGTGATGTTCAAGTCATAATCTACTATGAAAACACTTAAAGCATCACTTGCTGTACTTAGCGCGCTATCAGTATCTGCTTGCTTGACCAACTTGGATTAGCATAAGAGAGGGTCACCATATCTGTTTTAACCGCCGAGCAAAAGCCTTGTGGGATTTATCTTTTGGATAGCGCGTGCTACAGAAAGAAGGTTTTGGTTCGAAAATCTTAAACTAGTCTCTCATTGTCAAGGATTGAAGCGATTTTCTCCAGAGACGCTTGTTTTACCATGTCGATTTTTAGCTCATTATGTATATTTCATGCATGTTTCCTCTGCACGTTTGAATAACGATTTCGATGTTGTTGTGAAAAGGGTTTAAATAACGAAGCTCTAAACACAGTGTCCCCTTAAGTAGAACAACGCTATGAGTTGTGATGAAGCCTAGGAGAACGAACTCTCCAGTTTGACCGGGGTCATCGCGCGCGCGGCGTTCTCCTGCTAAAACTCCATGACGTATTCGTACGTATCCGCTTTTGAGAAACCCAATTCCTCATGGAACTTCTGAGAAATCATGTTAGCCACGTTGATTCTTGATTTGACTGCCTTGCAGTTCTTTTCTTGTGCAGCTTCTATGAAGCGTTTTACGAGCATTTTGCCGATTCCCTTCATTCGACGATTCTCATCCACTATGACCGCATCAATTCTTGCGACTCTCCCTTCCCAATCAATGTCCAAATTATAGCCTCCCACCAAGATTCCCAGCAGCTTGCTAGAAGTTCTGGCTAATAGAATCACGCCTTCCTTTGCGTAGTCTTGAAAAACATTTTTGAAGTCCGGGCCTATGTCTCCATGGTACAACAGTTCGAAAAGGGGTAAGCAAACCGAGTAATCACTGATTTCTGCCAAACGAACCGTGACCGACTCATCTTTCATACGGCTACCCACTCAAACAACTGTATGGATGGCTTCTGGCCACAAGATAAGGCTTGGCCAAAACATCGCCCGTGCACATAGAAGATGCGCATTTGCTCAGAGAAATAGACACATGGCCTCAGCCCATAGATTTGCGCTGCCGTAGGCTTTTCCCTCAAATTCTGTCATGTATTTGCCTGGTGGTGGCGAGTACTATGTAAAGGCTTTAATCTATTAACCCTAAATCCTGTGTGTCAGGAGTCTGGGAGATTGGATGAGATCCTAAAAATGTTGGAGAAGGCTACAAAGCGAGCACAGAAAGCCCTTGATGAGAACAAACATTCAGCTTCCAACAAAATTGACGCATACGAGAAGGTATTGAGATCCAGAGAGTCTTCCGAAGCGCAAAGGGTCAGAGCAATGCTTGGGAGAACGCTTGAATATGACCGACTGGAAACGTTGTCTTCTCAGCTAAGCCTTCTGTACATCCTCCAGATGTTCGCCTTCAAAGTCAAAATCCTCCAAATCTCGGTTGAGAACATCAGAGAACAACTAGCAAAGTCAGGATTCTTGGAAAAGACCAAAGATATTGAAGATATAAAGAAGAATTTTGACAAACTAACGATACTTCTGGAAGCCCAATACGAGGCCATTAAACAAATCGGAGAAAACCGCAAAGATCTGCCCTACGTCTCTTAGACCGCAACGCGCGCGATGAAAAGAAACATGTCTTAAGAGGGCTTCGCAGAAGCTAAGCAGTTGAGCGCTCAGAATGCGTGTGAGGTTTAAACCTGCAATCTTTTTGAAATGTTCGGTGTTTCTTGTGGCCGGGCTGTAATCCTTGGTTAGGCGATTGCGCCGATCACTGCATCTCTTAGCAGTATCGCGTGGACTGTCATAACCATTGCATCAATGGCCATTCTGCTCGTTTCCAGATGAGTGGGCTTATTGAAAATCTGAATGCAGCATCATGAGTGTTTCTTCACAAACCCTATAATTGCATCGTCACAACTAGCAGTTGAGGCTGCTTTCAGGGTTGGAACGTGTCGGCCATGATGACACAGCTCAAGTCTTTCGTGGTGGCAATGGCTATCATTGCTTTGAGCTTCACCTTCTTAGGGCCGAGAATTGCTCACCCTCCGCAACCAGTTGTTCTTCTGAACGAAAGCGTCGTTCTCACCGAGAGCAACTATGAACAACAGTACAGTCTTGCACTTAACAAGGGAGATCAACTGCAAATCCAAGTTTCCGGCAACCGTCAACTAGTGAATTTAAAAATCACACAGCCTAGTTCTCCAACCAAGCCATTGCTGGACGAGGAAACCCAGACGGTGTACAACATTCAATGGACAGTGCCCCAGACTGGCCCGTATATTTTTGACCTCACCACCGAAACCAGCGCCAGCGCCACCATCACGGTAACAAAAACCTGACTATGCGCCCTTCCACGCCAGATTTAACCCAACCAACATCCACTTTTCCTCAATGACGGCTTCGTCGAGTTCTAGCGCGCACACTACTACATCTGTTTCTCAAGTAGCACCACATGGGTCTTCTGATGCTCTTCTGATCCCAGATCCACCTCATTCAAAGTCTTTTCAAATCTGGTTTCAAATGTGCACGCGATCGAGCTGGGACCACTTTTCAAGGCCATCGCTACATTGTGAGACAGTTGAGACAGGAAACCGCATGAATCAGTTGCGTAAATTGCGAAGCCCCAAAATGGTTCATTTGGTTCCTGTCCACGTCGACCAAGAGATAGTGAATCCACTTTTCTCCGTTTCAATGCGATGTAGAACGTGTGGGTCTTGCCGATCTCTTCGAGATTTTGGCAGGTGTTGTCCAAAGCCTTCCAGTCGTAGACGAGGATTCCACGTGGAACAATGCGAGGGTTCGTTCTCAGCAGCTCACAAGCTCTTTCTGGGCTTCGCTTCTGTATTGAAGGGTAGTCTGCAGGTGGGGAAATTGACTGGGGGTTGTGATGCCACAGAACGGCCATCCTGAGGATTCTTGAGAACCCAGCCATCTTGGCAAGCTTCATGGAAGCCACGTTTTCATCAGAAGTCGTGTAACGAAGCCGTTCAACACCCAGGTGTTCAGCTTTTCTAACAATATGCTGAGTGATGTCGTTTGCGAAGCCTCTGCCCCGGTATTCAGGGTGCACCCTGAGCCCTTCCATCCAGCCAGTTCGTCCATCCTCAACGAGCCGAATGTTGCCCACAGCCACCACGTGTCCCCCGACTTCGACCCCATAGAAGTGACTGCTTGGGTCCAGTAACCACTTGTCAACAACCGACGAGAGGTAATCGTGTCCTTCCCAGATGTGCCGCGATATTTCCATTATATCTTCGCGATCCGAATTCCGAAGCTTTCTAATAGTTGCAGCCATAAGTCTCGACCAGTTCTCCATATTTGCGCTTTTATCTGTTAGCGCGCGCTCAACATCAGCCCGCTCCAGACCTCCTGCTTATTATCGCTAGTAGGCTAATCTATTAAGAACTTCGTCCGTAAAGTACTTCTGGCGATGGTTTGTGTCGAAGACTCCGCAGGAATTTGATTTGGATTATTTGGAGTCTGAGCTGAAAGGAAAGACTCTTCTTGTTTACTGGTACCTGCTGGAAAGTTCCACGCACTCCGCGGGGGTACGCGAGGTTCAACGTGCCTTGAAGTTTTCAAGCCCAAGCATTGCCGTGCACCATCTTCAGAAATTGCAGGATTTGGGGTTAGTGGAGAAGAAGGGAACGGGCGAGTACGTGCTTGAGGAAACGGTGAAAGTCGGCATCCTGCGACTCTTCACCAAGATTGGAAGATTCATGGTTCCCCGATACCTCTTCTATTCAGTCCTGTTCACCACAATGCTGACGATGTATTTGGCGTTGAGCCTAATTGGCCAAATAACGCCCAGCTTCTACACGGTGACTTTCGGCCTTATTGCAATGGTCATTTTTTGGGTTGAAACCTCTAGACTGTGGAGGGCTAGGCCTTCTTGAACCTTCAACATTCTGTTCTAAAACGTAGAACTAAAAGCTATGACGCAATCAGTTACCTGAAGGGACGAACAGAATGAAAAAGATTCTCCTTTACCTAGCGGCAGCAGCCATCCTAGGAATCCTCATTACTATTGTTCCTCTCATCACCATCGCCCAGATAGGTATTGGAGAAAACCGAGAAAGTGTGTTTTATCCATCGTCGATAGGTCAAGGCGTCAGACAGCTTGACGGAGACTACGGTTCAACAACTTCGAACGTGAACAACTCATACGTGACAGTTCTTGCCGTCAGTTTTATCATTGCGCTTGCCGCTTTCGCTCTTCTGGGGCATAAGGTGCCCCGCAGGTACAACCTACGACTTGGAGTTCCGCCGTACTGAGACCCACCTGAGGAACGATCCAGCTGCAATGCAGTACGAATTTATATGTTCTCGACTCTTCTGATTCCGTATGATGAAGATAGGTCACAGAGGCGCTCGAGCCTACGAACCTGAGAACACGTTGTCCAGCTACAAGAAGGCCTTGGAACTGGGCGTGGACGCCGTAGAACTTGACGTGCGCAGGACAAAAGACGGCGAAATCATCGTGATCCATGATGCAGAAGTTGATAGGACAACAAATGGAAAAGGTCTGGTAAGTCAGCTGACGCTGAGAGAGATAAAACAGTTCAACACGGAAAAAGACCAGAGAATTCCGACACTGGAAGAAGCCCTGGATTTCTTGGACAAGAAAGTGAAAGTGTTGATAGAACTGAAGGAAACTGGCTTCGAAGAAAAAATGCTGAAAACAATACGGAAGAAGGGGCTGGAGAAGAACGTGATCATCGTTTCCTTCCTAGAGGATGCTCTCAGAAAAGTCAGAGAACTGAACGACATTGTAGAAACAGGATTAATCTACGCCAAACACAAGAACCCCATAAAGACAGCATCTGATCTAAAAGCGAACTATCTGCTTCCGCTCTATCGGTTTACTCACACTGCGGACGTTCAGAAAGCTCACCAAAATGGCTTGAAAGTAATCGTTTGGACGATAAACAAGCCCGAAGAAGTTGCTGAATACGTCAAGAAAGGCGTCGATGGCATAACGAGCGATAGACCTGACATACTCGCGAAAAGCTGAAAGGCATCAAGGCTAGGCTCTTGAGTATCTATCAAAGAACTCCAAGGTTCTTTTCCAAGCATCTTTGGCGGCTTCAGGCCTGTAGCTTTCGCGCGTGTCGTTGAAGAAGGCATGAGGGGCTCCAGAGTAAACCTTGATGTCGAACACTTTTCCATACTTTGTCAGCGTCTCTTTCAACAGGTTGATGTCAGACTCTGAGATTGCCATGTCGGCCCCTGCATAATTGCCAAGGATTGGACAGTTGATGTTCTTTACCAAATCGATTGGTGATGGATTTCTCCCGTAGAATACAACGGCAGCTGCAAGATCTTTGTTGCGGCAGGCTAGAAGAAGTGAAAGCCCACCTCCCATGCAAAAGCCAATGCTGCCGATGTGCTTCGGATGCACGTACCATAAGGACTGAAGGTAATCGAACCCGCCCTTCATGTTTCCCATGATTTTCTCTTCAGACAACTCTTCACGCAACCTGCGGCCCTCTTCGAGCTTTGAGACGGTCTTCCCTCCAAACAGGTCGACGGCAAGAGCCACGTAGCCTTCACTTGCAAGTCTCCTGCTAACGTCCTTAATGTGGTCCACCACCCCCCATATTTCATGGATAACGATTACAGCGGGATAGCCTCCTGCATTCTTCGGTCTTGCCAAGAAACCCTCAGTTTTCTTCCCAGCATTTCCGCCTGCAAATTCAACCATGGAAGACAATGTTTCCGTTGTACCACTTATCTCCTCACAGTCCCTTGACTAGTCTGAAGCGTCGACATAACTAAATACTCTTTCCACCTTAGCATCAAAGGAATTAGCCGTCACAACGCGATAACTTCAACGCCACAGAAAGGGGAAGTGAAAAACCTTGACAGAAACTGACAAACTTCTCGTCAACATCGAAAATGCCACAAGAAGAGTTGAGGAAGACTATGAGACAGCTCTGAAGACTGTTGCAAAAACCAAAGAGAAAATGAATGAGTTAGAACGAAGAATTAGCCAGAAGAAACCTGAAGAAAACCAGCAATATCTGAACCACCTAAGGTCCGCGATTGACAGTCTTGACCGACTCACAGACTCACAAATCATGAAAAGCAAAGAGACGTGGAAGAAATACGAAGAATTGAAGCGCGACTGCGAGATGCAGACTTTACAACCTCCCCAGCTTGACGAACTGCAGATATTGTGCAAGAAAACAGAGCAACTGGCAGCGGATCTACTGTGTTACTCACTGGGATTTCTCAAGCAGAAAAATCTCTAAGAAGAGTGCGCCATCATCTGTTGTCTCAGGATAACCCGTGATCTGTTCTGTAAGCAACCTAAGAAAAAATAACTATCTCTGAAGATAGGCTATCCAACCCATGTGTGGTGGCTCAACATCAATTTGCCAGAGGAGCGCAATCAGCTCACCGTAGTGATGCACGTTCTCAAAGGCCACGTGTATCAAAATGTCTTCCACTCGCACTGGTACAGGCGGCTTTCCTAACCTTTGGTATTGCACTTTTCTTTCAAGTTCAGCGGGGGTTGTTTTTGCGACATAATTCTTGGTCTTTGACTCAACTTGTTTTGCGCGTTTTCTAATGGAATCCATGTCCTGAAACTCGTCCGGGCTCCGTGAAACCCAATCTTTAACACGACCTGGAATGACATAGTTAATCATCCAATCCTCAGCGTCGAGCGTGTGCAAGAGAATGTCCCTCAGGGAATCAAAGCTTGCTCCGCGACTTTTGACAACTTCCTCCCAAGGAAGTGTGGCAAGTTGTTCCACGTACCGATTCCTGAGCGCCTGACTGTATTCAAAGAGATTTCTCGAATTCATACAACCCACCCTTCCATGAAGTCTAATCCGTTGAAAGAGTAATTAACAGTTGAGGTCAATGCACATGCATTAGCGCTCGGGTTCAGGCGAATGATTATGGATGTTAGAACGGCCAAGAGACTGTTGCGCGAGGAAATCTGGAGAGAGCTTGAAGCGAAGGGTCTTGCAAGGTTCCCGCTTCCTTGTTATGGACGGATCCCCAACTTTGCGGGCTCCGAGGAGGCTGCAAACAGATTAAGACCATTAGGAGAGTGGAGACAGGCTCGGGTAGTATTTGTGTGTCCAGATTTTGCACAAAGAAAGGCCAGAGAGAACGCGCTTTCAGATGGAAAGATTCTCGTTATGGCCTCACCCAGACTCCGACAGGACTATGTCGTGGTTCACCCCGAATGCGTTGAAGGGCTAGCCGTCTCTGCATCCACGATAAAGGGAGCCTTCAAGCATGGAAAAATAGCCACTATCCAAGAAATTCCAAGACCCGACTTGGTTATCGAAGGCGCCGTTGCCGTTGACATGCAAGGAAACAGACTTGGAAAGGGAGGCGGATACGGCGACTCTGAGATAAAGACGCTTAAAACAAGGTTCGGCCCAACCTCTGTTGCAGTGACCGTTCATGACGTGCAAGTTGTGAAGACTGTTCCCTTTGAAGACAAGGATGAGAAAATTCAGATAATAGTCACACCCACCAGGGTAATCCGCGTTTCACGCTGAACCAAGTCACACGATTAAAACAAACTCAAGATGCGTACGCCGTCGCATCATTCTACAGCCATGAGTCTTCACGGATATCTATTTTTGTAGCGTTATCTTACCGTCCCTGTAGACCGGAACTGCTCGCAACACGTTCAGTTTGCAGGAAAAAGCTATGTCCTCCTTGAACCCCATCTTAACCAAATGCCTCGCGTGCTCCGCCTTCATGACGTTTCCGGTCAAATTGCTTTCCGCCTGCTTAAATGCCAACAGCGCTAGCTGGGCCTTGTCTGAGAGGCAGACTTTGCCCGCAGTAAAACCCTCTGCAACCGCTCCTGCACACAGTGAGTCTTCCAGCGAAAACTTGCCTTTCTCTCCAGCCAAGACAAACGACACGTCAATCCCTTCCTTCGCGGCAATCTCCTCAGCTGTTCTGGCCACCGCCCTAGCATTCAAGAATGCTCCAACCAAGACCCATTTGGCCCCCTGAGACTTGGCCAAAGCCGCCGTCCCACTTGTCGTGGTCATCACCAAGCTCTTTCCAGCAACCTTTTCCCTCGTAAACTCGAGGGGCGAATTTCCAAGGTCAAAACCTTTGGGCATGCGTCCACCCCTCTCACCTGCCAAGAGATAATGCGGGTGTTGACGACGGAGTCTGTAAGCCTCTCTCAGACTCATTGTCGGAATCACAGCCTCTGCACTGTTGGTCAAAGCGTTCAAAATGCTCGTTCCAGACCTCAAAGCATCGATGACGATGATCAAGTCCCCGCGATGTACAGCTCTTCCTGCATCTCTCGCACGCAACTCAAGATCAATCCGTATGACCATGTTGCCACACTCAACCGTTGGTTATGACTTGAGATTCAATGATTTTCGAAGCTACGTTCTAATGTATAAGCACGTCTTGGCCTTTTGAAGAACCCGTTCAAAGCCTTTCTAGCGAGGACGTGTCTTCCCGAAGATTTGTTCAAGTCTGCGCTTGTGAACCTCGCGTGTGGTGAGCGGGTAGACTTCTCTTTCTGTGTAGAAGAACAGCGGGTCTTCACCGATTATGCTCGCCAACTCTTCATCCGAATTCGCGTTGACAATCAACGCATCACCCTGATGACCTATCAGATGATACGAAACCTCGATGGTCTTCTTCTTCTCCAGTTCGTCAAGATATTTGAAGTGAGCTGGAAGCAGCTTGGCCCAGACATCCACAGGAGCCTGTCTAACTTTTGCAATTATCAAGAACTTCATTCAAGATCGTCTTTCATTCTCGCGCCGACAATATAAATCACTTTTGCAACGTTGAGACAAAGCAAGAAACTCTTCCGACATGCGTGACAGAGAGCGCTAGCGTTAAAGCAAAGGTCAGCAGATCTTTGAAGCTGAGTGCTGGAGATGGGTTTTTGAAGAAAACCAAGATTGTCTGTACAATTGGTCCAGCCAGCCTTTCCAAGGCGACACTTCGGAAAATGTATCGTGCCGGAATGAACGGCGCCAGAATAAACACTGCCTATGGTACGCTCGACCAATACGGAGACATGATTGAGACCGTTCGCGGAGTTGCAGATATCCCCGTGATTGTCGACATTAAGGGGCCTGAAATAAGGCTCAAAGTAAAAGGCAAGAGAGCTGTCAAAGAAGGAGATGTACTCGTAGCTGGCTTCAAAGATGAGAGCATAAGCTTCAGCAGGAACTTCTACGATGATGTAGATGTCGGCGACAATGTTTTTGTTGACAATGGGAAGTTGAGACTAAGAGTCGCAGAAAAAAGGAAGGGCATCCTGAAACTAACTGTATTGACCGCCGGCGAAATGAAAGATGGAAAGGGAGTCAACATCCCATACAAGACACTTACAGTTCCAACTCTCTCGAACAGGGACCGCGAGATAGTGAGCTTGGCAAAGGAAAGAGACGTTGAATTCATAGCTCTTTCTTTCGCCCGAAATGCTCGAGACGTTGAAAACCTTAAGAAAGCGGCTCACGGTTGCAAGGGTGCAATTATCGCCAAGATCGAGAATTTTGAGGGCGTCAACAACTTCAATGACATCCTAGAAGCCGCGGATGGAATAATGGTGGCAAGAGGCGATTTGGGCGTCGAGATCGAACCCGAAAGGGTTCCGCTCATCCAGAAATCAATAATCAAGCAATGCAACCAGAGAGGAAAGACCGTTGTGACGGCAACAGAGATGCTCGACTCAATGATGCGTAACCCGATTCCCACCAGAGCTGAAGTCAGCGACGTTGCCAACGCAATATTGGACGGAACAGAAGTAACGATGCTTTCAGGCGAGACAGCAGTAGGACAGTACCCGGTAGAAGCTGTCTCGATGATGTCCCGAATTGCAGTGGAAACTGAAAAAGCAATAAGAAACCATGTTGAAGACGAGGGTTTCACAAACATCTCGGACACCATAAGCAGGGCAATTCAAAGAATATGTCAAGAAATGCCTGTCAACAAAGTCGTCACTTTGACCAGGTCAGGCTACACGGCCAAAATGATCTCAAGATTTAGGATAACCCAGCCGATATTAGCTGTGACACCCGACGCCCGAGTCAAGAGACAACTCGAGCTGGCCTTCGGCGTTTCCCCAGTGCATATGGATTACCGCGAAGAGAACGACAGAATTCTAACGGTGGCAAAAAAGCTCCACACATCAGGCCTGATAAACGACGAAGACACGATACTTTTCACCGCTGCGTTCAGAACCTCCCGAAAGCACGCAAGCAACCTGATTGAAATACATAAACTCAAGGAGCTCAAAGAGTTCGCACCCGAATGATTCATAATCGCGTGCATCTCCGCTGAGCAAAAAAAGAAATCGCGCTCCTACTTCAAATGTGATTGTAAATGCGGCTAATGCTGAATTTGCCACTTTCCATTTCAGTGTCTATCTCGCGCAACAGAAGAATGCGTTTGTAAGTCGGAGGGTGCGTAGCGAACAATGCGTTGATTCTCATCCATGTGTTCCTTGCCTCTTTTTCCATTGCCAACTCCAGTTCTTTTTCGTCTAGCGCGCGCGCTCCGAGTCCCCAGAGAAGTCTTTTCACGAACCTTCATATGGGCTTCGTGCGTGGATGTTAAGCTCTCTTAAAAGGCCGAGCGACACTCTCTAGTTTTTCGCCTACAACCTGGATGTCATCAATGTTGCCCAGCCCTTTCTCGTTAGCCTTGCGAATGTGACTTATTTCATGCGGGTCAAACCCCATAACCCTAGCTCCAGTTGCGTCCGTCGCGACGGGATCTTTCCCAGCGATTATCAAGTCCATCTTGACAGGTGTTCCGTCGGAAGGACCACGTCCCTCCATTCCTACAAAGCCGTCAATTACCGTCAACGCTGATTTGACCACGGTGTTGATGTCCACTATGACTTTACTTATGCCCATCGCATGGTATTTTCCCTTGAACTTATCCGGCAAGAGACCGAACATGTTCTTCATTCCCAAAGTAACCGTTGTCGCCACGTGGGTCTTGAGTTTAGCCGCGCTTATGATAGCAGATTCGGTGACGATGCGGGGAACAGTTACGCTACTCAATGTTTCACCGTGAGGAACCTCTATCTTAACCCTGTCCTTGACGTGCCTCAGGTTAAGAAATTGAACCCCCTTGCGCTCGCACAATTCTCTCATGCCAGTTGCTTCGAAGGCCTTGTCAGCGCTAGTCATAGTAGCGTCTGAATCGACAACGTATATCGTGACATTCAGATTCTTGAGCCTCTCTATAATGGCTTCAACTACCATGGGATCCGTAGTGGCTCCAGTGTCCCATGTTTTAACCGCTATGAAGTTGACTTTTATGAGGACTGTACTCCAACCGGACAGGGCTGTCTTATAGTCTACCAGGTCCAAGGCCTTGAAAATGGGATCATGGCCTCTTTCGCCCCTAACAATGGCAACCTTCGAAGTCAACCAGACGACACTACCTTCTCCGCATTAGAACTGGAGGCAGAAGAAGGATTGTATTAATAAAGGTTGAGAACTTGGGCCATAATTCTATCTGGACTTGGTTATGTGCACGTCTTTGATTAGAACGTACGGAGCCAGTGAAGGTGGATCTGCTTCGGCCCACCAGTGCACGTGTTGCCTCTCTTTTGAAATGGCAGAGATGTTGCCAAGCATGGTTAGAACGTTGTCGCTCACGCGCAAGTCCTTCAAAGACTGCGTTACTTCGCCTTTTTCAATCAAGAAGATGCCATCTCGGGGGATGGTTGAGAAGTCACCTTTTGCAGAATTCTGGAACCGCGTGTACCAAGTGTTAGTCAAGTAGAGACCTTTCTTCACGTCTTTGAAAAGTTCATCCTTGCTCACTTTTCCGGCCTCCATTTCAATGTTCCATGGTGTCGGAAAAACCAAGCCCGCGTTGCCAGTTGTCTTGGTCTTGAACATTTTTGCGGTCGAAGCGTTGTGAAGATATGTTTTGAGAACGCCGTGATCGATGAAAGCGTTATCTCTTGTGGGTACGCCCTCATCATCGAAAACACGATTGGACATGGAATACGCTGCAGGATTGTCTTTCAACGTGACTGTTTCAGGCGCCACGGTCTTCCCAAGCTTATCAACGAAAACAGACTGTTGCACCAGCACGGAATAGGCTGAAACCATTCCGCCCCACACTCCAAGCAACGAACCATGAATCAGAGGATCGAAAATGACATCATAAACACCTTCATCTCCAACTTTGGGGCTTTTGGCAAGCTTGGCTATCTTGCCAGCCTTTCTACCCGCGCGAGTAGACTTGAAGTCTTTCAGGGTTGAACAGCACTCTACCCCGTGGCCTGAGGCTTCTCTTTCTGAAAAAGCCCTGATTGACAGTTCAATCGCTGATCTGCTGTCAACGCCTACGGGCCCTTCAGAAGAAGCGAGGCAGACGTCTTCGAACTTTGTGAACAGTATGCCTCCACTGTCAATTTCACTCCCAGCTTCCTTTTTAGCTGCTTCAATGGCTTCCAAAACATACTCCGCTGGCCTTTCGAGGTTCTCAAGCTTCCCGTCCGCCTTGCTCTTTGCGTAATGAAAACTACCCTGCGCAAAGCCTCCGAACTTCGGATTCTCCTGTGAAATCTTCGCAAGCTTCAGCAGTTGCTTGATGCTTGCTTCCGCCTTGTCGAAGCCGTGTATTTGTGTGGCGACTAAGCGTTTCTTCCAAGCCAACGTCACATCGGTTGAGTAGTCATTCCAAGCGACGGTGATGTCAACCTGGTTCTTGCTGAAACGAACCTGCCGATACTTGCCGACGGTCGTTTTCGCAATGACCTGGTCAGCTCCCAGCTTCTTCGCTTTCTTCACGATCTCTTCGGTCTTGCTAAGTATGTCAGTCATTTCACAAACACTCTCCTGAGCCTCAAGCATGGACCGCCCGTGTATACTGGGACGCCCTGAGAGGGGTCGCCTTTTCCACACGTAGCCGCATCAAACTCGACCTTTTTTGAAACCGCGTCAATGGCAGTCCAAAACTTCAGGGTAGTAGTTTCGATCACAGGTCTTGCCACGGGATGTGTCATTTCACCGTTCTCTATCAGGTACGCCTCTTTGCCGACGTAGCGCTGGTTGAAACGCTTATCATCGATGTTCCATTCCGTGAAAGATTTCATGTAAACACCGTGTTTGATGTCTTCGATCAACTCTTCCTCGGTCAAATCGCCAGGGAGGACAAACGTGTTTGCCATGCGAACTATTGCCTCTCTGTCATAGTTGATTGATCTGGAAGAACCGTTACTCTCGACACCGAGCTTCGCCGCCGACTCCCTGTTGTGCAGGAACTCGTTTATGACGCCCTCCTTGTACAAGAATCTACGTCTAGCCTTCACACCTTCGTCATCATATTGATAGTAACCATAGCTGTTTTCGACGGTTGGATCATCTACAACGGTAACGGCTTTGCTGCCGATCCTTGTGCCAATCCAGTATTCACTGCCCTTGTAGATGAAGGATCTGCCGGCTTGACTCATTTCCCGCCCCAAGATTCTGTCAGCTTCCATCGGGTGACCGCAGGATTCATGCGCCGCTATCCCGGCAACTTCCGATCCGCAAACCAAATCCATGTTTCCAGGTTTCACGGTTTCGGCTTTTGTAATAACGTCTTTGAGGACTTTGGCGTTGTGGACCATTTTCTCAGGCATCTTCCACCTGCTGAAAGCTTCCCATCCACCGCTGTATCCGAACTGTTCGTATGCTTGCTCGGTTTTTCCTTGTTCAGCTACAGTTATGAAAATGAAGGCGCCTATTCTAGGAACAAACGATGATATCCGTGAGCCCTCAGTATTGACGAAGTACTTCGTTATCAGGTTTATTGAACAGGATGTCATCGTCGCCGGAATCTTTACCTTTGAAGATGCTAAAGCCTTGTTAACCTCCGCAAGAGTGGATATTCTCTCTTCTGGCGGAACGTTTTCTATCTTCTTTTTCTGGTCAACAATCCACTTCGTCTTGACGCCCTTCTCCTTAGAAAAAACAAGCTTCTGCTTCCGATTTGCACTCTTGGCATACTTGAAAGCCATGTTCACAACGGCTCTGGCTTCTTCTTTTGTCCATTTGTTCGTGGAAGCAAAACCTACGCCACTGTCTGCTATGATTCGCACGCAAAATCCGCTGTCAACTGCTGAAACATACGCTTCTACTACGCCATTCCGTAACATAAGCCCGTCTTGAACCTGACTGTGCGCCCTCACTTCACCGTACTCAATCTTCTTGCCTTGAGCACACTCTAGGGCAAAATCAGCGATTTCCTCGTCCATGATGTCTCAACCTTGGTGCCTAATGTGTTAGAGTACGACATAAAAGCTTTTCAGATTCAAAACTAAAACGGAACTTATGCCCTCCAAGTTCAGCTTTGACCCTTCAACGCCCTTTCCAACGCGTCTATGACGTTCTGTTTTCCCATTGCCAAAATGTAGGGGCCCAGTCTTGGGCCTTGGGGAACGCCTAACAACACTGTGTATATTGTCTTGAAGAATTTTGAGGGTTGAAAACCGCATTCTTTGGCCACATTGAATACTGCGTTTTGAATCTTTTCAGCATCGTCCTCGACTTTCAGCACTTCGATTAGTTCTTTTACGGCATCTTGCTCTTCGGTGCTCAGACCGATTGACATCTCCTTTATTTCTTGAAAGTCCGCTGCCCAGTTGGACGCGTATTCAATCCGTTTTCTGGCGTTTTCATCAAGTGTCTGGTCTCGCTGCAGATAGCCGTAGCTTCGAAGCTTTTCGGTCATGTACTGCTCTTCACTGCCTTTAGGGGCAACCTTGGCCAAGTAGGTCAGCAAATTGTAGGGTGCGTGGAAATTTGGTTTTGTGGGAAACTTCATCGCGTAGCTGTACTCGTACAGACCTCGAAGCTTGGCCAGTTCTTTTTCATCATTCACTTCTTTCTTTCCGAAGTAGACGTCTTCCAAGTAGTCCAGTTCGTCCATGTAGATGGGGATGTCAACCACATCCAGTGCACGGGCTCCCACGAACCTTTTCAGCAGCAACAACATCAGCGATTGCGGAGAACCGTATCTAAACCAGGTTTGCGGCGTGAGCAGGATCCCGGCGCTCTTGGAAAGTTTCTTGCCGCTTTTGGCGAGGAATAGTTCGTATTTTGCGTGAACAGGCGGCTCCCAATGGAGTATTTCCCGGCATATGCGATCGTTCACCCGCACTGAATCTGCAATGTCCTTTCCGAAGGCTTCAAACCTGATGTCCAAAGCCTTCCAGCGGACGGCAAACTCTCCCTTCCAGCTTAGTTTGCCCAAGCCTTTCCTGTAATCAACTTCGCCCTTGTGACCACAGCCTTCAAGCCACCGCCCCTTCACTTCCATTCCTTCACAATTGTAAAGGATTTTGTTTTCTTCAGGCAGAAACTCGTGGGCTTTCGTCGTGTAGATACGCCCGCAGTTTTCGCAAACTGCAAAGTAGGGCAGTGCCTCCAGAAACTTTTCCTGTCCAATCTCTTCATTGACTATTTTACCAATCTTCTTGGCGTTCAACAGTATGATCCTGATTTCTTCGTTGAATAAGCCCGTCCTGTAAGCCTCTGTTCCCGACATGAACTTGTAATCTATCCCACACCTATCCAACGCTTCCATTAGCAGCATTGCCATGTGTTCTCCGTAGCTACTGTGACATTCGTAAATGTCCGGAATATCAGTGACAGGCCGCCCCAAATATCTCTCCAAAGACTCAGGCATACCAGCAGGAACCTTCCTAAGACCATCCTTGTCATCTGCAAAAGCGATGAGTTCTGATTTGAAATCCTGTTCTTTCAAAGCCAATGTTACAGCGAAAGACCGCGCAGCATCGCTCAGGTTTCCTATGTGTGGCAAACCTGATGCGGCTATACCCATTTCGGTTCTAATCAAGC
>Ga0315280_10000149_pt1 | contig 131132 bp, 126 predicted proteins | sample YL17G06_40_MG_FD_203697 | JGI IMG/M metagenome (GOLD analysis project Ga0315280, IMG submission 203697) | Sediment microbial communities from Yellowstone Lake, YNP, Wyoming, USA - YL17G06_40 | ecosystem: Environmental > Aquatic > Freshwater > Lake > Sediment | place: USA: Wyoming | collected... | reverse complement strand
TCCAGGGTTCCTGTCCAGTCTCCGCTTGTGGAAATACTAAGAGCCGAAGTAGTGGTGCCAATAACCGAAATCGGATTGGAAAGAGAAAGAGGAGAATTGGCAGTTAAGGAAGTGGTGGCTACCTTGCCCAGTAAGGCAGGAGTTCCGCTGTTGCTTGTCCAGTAAGAAAGCCATCCTGCTGTTTCATTGGTGGAAGTGGAAACATTACCTATACCCCCTACTCCTGCTGCTGGCCAGGTTGTTCGGCAGTCAGCCGTAAGACAGAGAGTGGTTGCTGACAAAGCAGTGGTTGAAGCGTAAGGGAAAGTTGAGGCAGTGGTTGTGGTTGCCGTGAAATAGGCAGCCACTGTTTCTCCGACAACCGAGAGTTTGGCATAAGGTGAGGTGGTGCCAATGCCGAGATTGGCATTGATGTCATCCCAATACAGCAAGGCATTGGTGGTACCAGTTGCCATTGTACCCGCAGAAGGATAGTAAGCGAGCGAACCCACATCTCCATAATTAATACCTCCGCCTCCTCCTGAAACCGTTGTCCAAGAAAGTACGCCCGCGCCATTAGTGGTTAAAACTTGACCTGAAGAACCATCAGCCGAAGGCCAACCATAAGTTATATTATTAAAAGTAGTACTGGCGGTAACACTAAGGATACCACCAATAGTTGCATTGCCAGAAACAGTAAGAGTTTCAAACGTAGCATTGCCTGAAATACTGGGGTTAGAAATGGTCGGGCTGGAAATGGTAACACTGCCAAGATTATCTATTCTCTGGGTCAGAGCAATAGCTTGATAATTTGAACTAACGGTTGCATTCGCAACAGAATAAACTTTTAATTCAAAATCTTTTTTAAGGCTTAAAATCTGAGACATCAGTTTATCGTTAAGTTCTTCAAGTTTGGCGTCTAATTCTTCTTTGCTCATGCCGGCTAAATATTTTTCCACGGTTTTTTCAACAACTGTTTTTTGAACCACCGGCCCCTGAGTTTGCAAACCTCCAGCCCTAAGTTTAGCCAATTCATTTTTAAGGTTTTGAATTTCTTCGATATTGATTTTTGCCCGCGAGGGCTTAACCACAAATATTCCTTTTTTATAAAAATAAAACCATTCCATCACTATCTCTTTTATATTTTCGGGGAACATTTTCATACCTTCTCTAACTTCATCTACGGCATTGATTATTTTCTCATTCACGCCCAATCCAATAGCGGAAAAATTATCATCCAAATGAGAGATTTTTTCTATTAGAACAATTGTTTTATTGGAAGCGCTGATTGGAAAAGAAATAAATGAATCGCCGATTGTGTTTATTGTTTTGCCGTAAAATGGCAGACCAGTGGTGGCGATTAAAAGAAGGATTAAACCTGAGATAAAGAGAAAGAAATCTTTATATTTCGCAAAATTAAACTTTTGGTCAATAATTGGTTCGAGCCAACTTCTAATATAATTTTCACTAAATTTGATAAGTTTGAGGTACCAAACCTTAAGAGGGATGAATATTTCTTTAAAACTTTTAAGTAAAGATTTAAATTTATAAGCCGGAAAAAAAGAATAAAATAAAGAAAGAAGGCGAGCCTGCCAAGAAGAGATTTGAATGATTTCCTTATGTAATTTCTTTTTTGCTCTCCGGGGTGATTTTTTAAGATGGAGTAACAAGTCATCAACACTAACAAACCAGCCTCGTCCTACTCTCTGACAATTCAATTTTCCAGCACGACAAAGTTGGCCAAGATAATCCTTAGTATAGCCAGAAATCTTGCCAGCTCGTTTAAGAGATAGTAAATTAGCCTGTTTAGAAGAAATTTGAATAATTTCTTTACTTATTTTTTGGGGGGATATTTGGGACGTTTTTTTTATATGGAGTAACAAGTCATCAACACTAACAAACCAGCCTCGTCCTACTCTCTGACAATTCAATTTTCCAGCACGACAAAGTTGGCCAAGATAATCCTTAGTATAGCCATAAATCTCGCTAGCTCGTTTAGACGAGATATACTTTTTTCCCTGAAATGATATCTCGTTTTCAACCATTTTCTTAATTAATTTAATTATACTTTACTTACATAATTACTGTAACCAAATTATAAAGAAAACTGTATAAAGTTGTGGATAACTCCAAGTATATTTTATGCATTCTAATTCTTTTAATTATTGAAACTGAAATTAAATGATTTTTTCAAAAAAATCATTTAAAATAAGCAAAATGATAAAATATTTAGAACATTTTATTGTTTCTCAGTTTCACAAAATAAAATAAGGTCTAAAAACCTTAATAAACATTATTAAACTTTATCAGGAGAAATGCTATTTTATCTTTTCTTTTAGAATTTTAGTAAGAATTTCTGGATTTATACTACCCTTAGTCTTTTTCATACCCTGTCCCACCAAAAACTGTAATGCTGTTTCTTTTCCTGCTTTATAATCTTCAATAACAAGAGGATTTTCTTTTATTATTTCTTCGGCTAGATTACTTATTATTGATTCACTATTTATTTGTCCTAATCCTCTTTCTTCTATAATTAGAGATGGATCTCCGCCTTTTTCAATCATTATTTGTAAAACATCTTTGCCAATTCTTGAAGTTATTTGATTTTTCCCTATTAATTGAATTAATTCGGCAAAGTTTTCGGGCGTAATAAGAATCTCTTCAAAAGAAAGCATTTTTTCTTTTATTAAACTTTGGAGGTCAGTAAGAAGGTAATTAACTGCTAATTGAATATATTTTTTATCTTTTAATTCACTTATTACTTCTTCAAAATAATCAGTAAATTTTTTATCTTTAATCAAGATTTCTGTTTGTTCATCTTTAAGATTAAATTGTTCTTTAAATCTTTTTCTTTTTTCTTGGGGAAGTTCTGGAAAATTTGAGGTTTGAGATTTGAGATTTGAGATTTTTAATATAGGTAAATCCGGCTCGGGAAAATACCTATAATCATGTGATTCTTCTTTTTTTCGCTGAGAAAATGTTATTCCTTTATTTTCATTCCATCCTCTTGTTTCCTGAACAATCTTTTCTTCTTTTTCGAGAATTTCAGTTTGTCTTTTTATTTCATAATCAATTGCTTTTTCAACGGCCCGAAACGAATTAAGATTTTTTATTTCCACTTTAATACCTAAATTATTATTTTTACTCAGCGAAATATTTACTTCAATGCGCATCTGCCCTTTTTCCATATCAGCGTTAGAAACCTCTAAATAACGCAAAATTAGCTGCAATTCCTCGGCAAATTTCCTTGCTTCTTTACCAGAACAAATAACCGGCTCGGTCACTAATTCCATCAGTGGCACGCCTGCCCTGTTAAAATCTACAAAGCTTTTTTTATTTCCTTCGTGAATAAGCCGCCCTGTGTCTTCTTCAAGGTGAATTCGTGTTATTTTAACGTTATTTAATTCCCCGCCAATCACTAAAGGACATTTATATTGGCTGATTTGATAACCTTTGGGTAAATCAGGATAAAAGTAATTTTTCCTATCAAACTGGCTGTATTCAGGTATATTTCCCTTAAGCGCTTGACCCACCATTAAAACTTTTTTAATTGCTTCTTTGTTAATAACCGGTAAAGTGCCGGGATGGCCCATACAAATCGGGCAAATATTTATATTGGGGTGTTTTTCTTCCGGATCATTAAGGCAATTACAGAACATCTTGGTCCGCGTTTTCAGCTCAATGTGTATTTCTAATCCAATAGTAGGTTTGTACTCCATAAATTTATTCTCCTTTAATTACTGCTACGGGTACTGATTTTGCTACTTTTTTAGATAAACCAGCCTGATGAACAACTTCCACAACTTCATCAATATTTTTATAAGCCTGAGGAGCTTCTTCGGCAATACCTCTTAAAGAATAACATTTTATTATAATACCCCTATTTTCTAAATCTTTCACTATTGCCTGACCAGATAACGTTCTAATAGCCTGATGTCGGGACATTGTTCTACCCGCCCCATGGCAAGTTGAAAAAAAACTCTCTTTTGCTTCTTCAGTGCCACGAAGAACATAAGAAGCAGTTCCCATTGAACCCGGAATTAAAACTGGCTGGCCAAATAAACGATATTTTTTGGGAATTTCCGGATGATTAGGTGGGAAAGCCCGGGTTGCTCCTTTGCGATGGACTAAGAAATTTTCTTCTTTCTTGGCAATATTATGAGCTACATCATAAAGCACTCTTAATTTCTCGGCAGATTCAGAGCAAAGAATTTTTTTCCAGGCCTGACGGATATAGTAAGTAATCATCTGTCTGTTTGCCCAGGCGAAATTTGCTCCGCAGGCCATGGCTTTAAAAAATCTTTGACCCTCAGGAGAATTAAAGGGCACGCAAGCCAATTCCCTATCCGGCAAATGAATTCTGTATTTTGGCATTACTTGAAGCATTAATTTAATATAATCAGTAGCAATTTGATGACCTAATCCTCGACTGCCGGTATGAATCATTATCACTATTTGATCTTTAAATAACCCAAAGTTTTTTGCTGCTTCATCATCAAAAATCTCTTCCACTTTTTGAATTTCTAAAAAGTGATTGCCGCTTCCCAATGTTCCAACTTGGTCTCTGCCCCGATTTTTTGCCGTCTCTGAAACCTCTAAGGCATCAGCCCATTCCAGCCGGCCATTGGCTTCGCAATTTTCAATATCTTCTTTTGTTCCATAGTTTTGTCCTATTAATTCTTGAGCCCCTTTTTCCAAAATTTTATCCAGCTCTTTAATATTTAATTTAATTCTATGACCTTTTCCTAAGCCTGAAGGAACGGTTTTTTGTATTTCAGTTGCTAAATTATCGAGATGAGCCTTGATTTCTTTAATTGAATAACTAGAATAAAGCAGTCGAACTCCACAATTTTGATCATAACCAACAGCGCCGGGTGAAATAATACCGTCGGAAATTCGACTGGCAAAGACACCGCCAATGGGTGAACCATAACCCTCGTGAGCATCAGGCATTACTAAGGCATATTTTTCTATTCCCGGCAAAGTTGTCAAGTTTACTAATTGTTCTAAACTTTTGTCTCTAAAAATTTCATTTAACATTTTCTCATTAGCATAAACTCTAGCTGGAACACGCATATCTTTCCGGAAATTTTTCGGAATTTCCCAAAGATAATCTGTAAGTTTGTTAAGGTTTTTATAGGTTATCATATATCGAATATAATTATTGTCTCAAAATTACCTTGTTCATTCTTTTTTATTTCTGCTTCATGATAAGTAACTGCCTTAATATCTTCAGTAAAATAACTGACTGGAAAGCCATAAATTTCCGATTCTAGACTAGAATCTCTGATTTTAAGGCTTAAAACACTATAAATAGACTTATTAGCCTGGCTTTTTGCCAAAATTTCATTGAGAAAGTCAATTAATAAAGAAGTAATATCAACAGATTTTACCTTAATTTTGGCTTTTGACTTTTGGTTTTTGACTTTTGACTGCCATCCGGCAGACAAAATCTGGTTCATTCCCAAAACCGCTTGTTTAAAAAGTTCCTCCAGAGTCTCCCCTCTCACCTTCAATCTCACATCAGCTGTGTGAGGCAAAATCTCATAAGACCCCATTAATATTATTTTACTCCTAAAATCTTCTCCATTCCATCTTTTCTCCTTTCCGCTTTCGGTCAGTCATTACTAATTCATCATAAATTCCATCAATCAATTTGTATTTTTTTGCTTCCTCCAAACTGACCCAGGCAAAATCATCGGTTTCCCCCTCTTGTAATTTAACTTCCCCATAGATCCAATCAGCCATACAGGAAATTACCAATGACGGATTTTTGTCAGTATGTACAGTTGCTAAACTGGTTACGTATTCAATATTTTCAATATCCAGCCCTACCTCTTCTTTAATTTCCCGTTTTAGTGTTTTTTCCAAAACATTATACCAGTAATTTTTTGTATCTTTGGGCCAATTTTCGTAATCCCAAGTTTCCAAATGGCCGCCCGGCACTGTCCACATTCCCGGAAAACGCGGTTTTGTCTTTGATCTTTGAGTAATCAAATATTTACCGTCTTTGACAATAATAGCGGTTATTACTATTTCAAAAAGTTTATATAAATTTTGATTTTCCATAATAATTTTATTTTATCAAACCCTGCCAATATATTTAAATCTCGGAACTTTCTTTCTATTAATCTCAATTTTCTCTAAAAACATTTTCAGCGGCCGCGCCCATAAATCGTGCTTTCCATAAAGGGCGCGGTAAATCACCAATTCCTCCAAAGTTTCACTGTGCCGGCCAATACCAATAACCTCATATTTTTTTCCTTTAAAATGCTCGTATCCCCCTAATTTTATTTTTTTACTTCCCATGACACTTTTTATATTTTTTCCCCGACCCGCATGGACAAGGGTCATTGCGCCCCACCCGCGCTCTACTTTGCGGAGCTTCGGCGGACAAGCCGACTTGTTTATTTTGGGGAATAATTGGTTGTTGTCCCATTCTTAAAATCATTTCACCAATTGTCCTTCTAATTGAATCTTCCATTTGTCTGAACATTCTCAAACCCTCATTTTTATATTCCACCAAGGGGTCGCGCTGACCATAAGCCCGCAAACGCACCGAAGAACGCATATAGTCCATCATTTCCAAATGATCAACCCAAAACATATCAATAATCTGAAGCATTAAAAAACGAACGGTTTTGAAGAAATTCTCGTCCCCTATTTCCTGCCGTTTTTTTTCGAGTTCCGGTTCTTCAATAATTTTTCTTAATTCTTCCAATAAATAATCTTTATCGGAGAATAAAATTTTTCTTCTTCTTTCATAAATTATTTTTCGCTGATGATTCATTACGTCGTCATATTCAAGTAAATGCTTTCTGGTATCAAAATTGAAACCTTCTATTTTTGATTGAGAGGCTTCAATGGCGCTACTCACTATTCTATTTTCAATGGGCTGATTCTCGGGAAGGCCCAATTTGCCCATCATGTTTTTAATGCGGTCAGAACCAAAAATTCTCATTAAATCATCTTCCAAGGAAACAAAAAACTGGGTCTCGCCGGAATCGCCCTGCCGGCCCGAACGTCCCCTTAACTGATTATCAATTCTTCTGGCTTCGTGTCTTTCTGTTCCCAAGACAAAAAGGCCGCCGAGTTTCTTTACTGCTTCGGCATCGTCTTTATTGGGAGGATTGCCACCCAGGACAATATCAACGCCCCTCCCCGCCATATTAGTGGCGATAGTCGCTGTGCCCTTCCTGCCGGCTTGAGCAATAATTTCACCCTCTTCTTCGTGTTTCTTGGCATTTAAGACGCGGTGAGGAATTCCTTCTTTTTTAAGCAAAGCTGAAAGATACTCATTTTTTTCAATAGAAACAGTTCCTACCAAAACCGGTTGTCCTTTTTGATGAAGTTTTTTAATTTTTTCAGCAATGGCTTGGATTTTTCCTTTTTCTGTTTGAAAAACTAAATCCGGCCAATCATTTCTTATCATGGGCATATTAGTGGGGACGACTATTGTTTCCAAATTATAAACCTTATGAAATTCTTCAGCTGAAGTGATAGCAGTCCCGGTCATTCCCGCCAGTTTCTTATACATCCTGAAATAATTCTGAAAAGTAATGCTGGCGAAAGTCCGTGATTCTTTTTGAATAGTTACTCCTTCTTTTGCCTCAATGGCCTGATGAAGACCTTCAGACCATCTTCGGCCAGGCATTAAACGTCCGGTAAATTCGTCAACGATTATTACCTCGTCATTTTTTACCACATAATCTCTGTCTAGCAAAAACAAAGCTCTGGCCTTCACTGCTGTTTCTAAATGATGAACATATTTTATTCCTTTTTCCGTATAAATATCTTCAATGCCGAGCATTTTTTCCGCGTGCTCAATCCCCTGTTCAGTAAGAGAAATAGCTTTAATTTTTTCGTCAACCGTATAATCACGTTCCGGCTCAAGTTTTTCGGCAAGCCGGCTAAACATAAGGTAAAAATCACTTGATTCTTCAGCGGGCGCAGAAATAATCAAAGGAGTTCTTGCCTCATCAATTAAAATAGAATCTATTTCATCAACAATGGCATAATGATGCCCGATTTGAGAAAGCTGATTTGTTTCATAAGCAAGATTATCGCGTAGATAATCAAAACCAAATTCATTGTTGGTCCCATAAGTTATATCTGCTTCATAGGCTTCACGTCTTGAACAAGGACGCAAAAATTCATGAACCACTTTAAAGCCACCAAGAATATCGCGTACCTCATCTAAATTTTGAGATTGGGATTGTGTATGTAATGGATCGTACAAATAACTTGCTTCGTGATTCAAACAGCCAACTTTCATTCCCAAAGCATGATAAATTTCTCCCATCCAAGCCGTGTCTCTCCGGGAAAGATAATCATTAACCGTGACAATGTGAACACCCCCTCCCTCAAGAGCATTAAGATAAGCCGGAAGAGTGGCCACTAAAGTTTTTCCTTCACCGGTTTTCATTTCAGCAATTTTTCCCTGATGGAGAATCATGCCGCCCAAAAGCTGAACATCAAAGTGGCGCTGCTTTAATGTTCTTTTAGCTGCTTCTCTTACTACTGCAAAAGCCTCTGGTAGAATATCATCCAGAGTCTTATTTTTAGAAAGGTAATCTTTAAACTCATTAGTTTTATCCTTTAGTTCTTTATCTGAAAGCTTTTCTATCTTTTCTTCCAGTTTATTGATTTCTTCAACAATAGATTTTAGTTTCTTTAAAAAACGTTCATTAGGGTTTCCGATTATTTTGGTGATAATTGACATGCAAGCATTATAACATAAAAACAAAATCCCCCGCCACAACTTCATAGATGTTGGCGGGGAATTAGTCGGATATTATCTTCTCCTCTTTGCCTTTCCCTTTTTTCTTTTTACCATTTTAGTATAAATTTTTTTAGTTAGTGATAATCGCCGACCAATTGATTATCACATTGTTAATTTAATTATCTCAATAAAAAGAAATTAAAACAATAAAAAAAGTAAAAAAGTAAAAAAAAGTTGTGGATAACTCGCAGTTTTATTTCGGAAGTTTTGGGGGGCGGAAACCGATGGCAGCGATGATAATTGTTCCCACAATTGATGTGAGAAGAATATAGGTAGTATTCAAATTACTTCCTTTCAAAATTATATAGGTTGAAGAAAACCAAATTATTATTAAAGAAATAGCTACCCAAGGATACTTCATAAGATTAAAAATTTTTAATTAACGACCTTATTTCTTCATTTTCTTCGGCATAATAAAAAATCATCTCCATCATTTTTTCTTTTATTATCATTCTTTTTTCTTTTTCAAAATATAGGGTTTCTCTAAAAATTTCCCAATCATCATCCGTTTCTTTTTGGGATCTTTCCTTGGTAATCAATTTTTCCGTCCTCTCCAGAGGATATTCTTCAAAAAAACTATTCAGCACCTTTATTATATCAAAACTAGGAGAAACACTTAAAGAAATCGCCTCAAAATCGGCTGAAATTTCTTTAATATCTTTTTCAAAATCGGAAAAAACCAGTTCCCTTATCTTTTCTACAATTTTTTCCGCGATCCGACGTTTAAAAATATGCGCCTGGATGAAAGTTTCCGCACTTTCGCTAAAAGTCTTCCAATTGATAAAGTGCCGGCGAAGATAATCTTTAATAACATTTTCCGTCAACAAACCACCCAGTTGTTTCCTGGGGATTATTTTTGAAATTTTTGAAAGTTCCTCCGATAATCTTCTCATGGTGAATGGAAACCGATATAAGAAAGAGCAATCGTGGTAATCATCACAAACAGAAAAAAACTATCAGGGCTAGAAAGCCGATTAGAAACCATTAAAAGGAGAGTGCAAATCCATATCGCTAAAATAGCAAGACTGACCCAAGTGTATCTCATATTTTTATTTTTGATTGGGCCGGTAAAGTTATACTCCAATGTCTTTGGTGTGAGTGCTGTTACCGGCCCATATTTACTATACAAACATAAAACCCCTTTTGCAAGGGGCTTTATGCAGACATTTGTAGTATTCCTCGGCTTGCGCCAGAGAAGCACTCACATGGTTTCTATGTTAGCAAATTCAAAAATAAAAGTCAATAACTGTGTATAAACTTACGGATTCCTGCCGGCCTGGATTTCATTGATATAATATTCTCCCTGCTGTTTGAATCTCGGTTCTAATTCAATGGCTTTCTGTAGTTGTTCAATTGCTTTTTGTCTTTCTCCTATCTGAAGATAAATGGCTGCCAAACTTACCCGATATTGAGCGTTTTCAGGATTTTCTTCAACAAACTTTTCGCTAATAGCCGTTACCTTATCAAACATTTTTCTTTCATTAAAGGCCGCGAGAAATCTTTCATCAGTAATAATAGTTCCTCCGTAATCCCTCATTAATTCTTCAGCCAATCCATCGTTTCCAGAAAAAATAGCAGCGACTGCATAAATCTTTCTTGCCTCGAGAAATTCTGGATCTAGTTCAAATGCTTTTTTAAATACCTCAAGTCCTTTATCGTATTCTTTTTTATTTATATAAGAAACGCCCAGTTCAAAATAAAGTTGCTGTTTTTTGGGAGAAAGTTTGATAGCCTTCTGAAGAATGTCAATCGCCTCATCATACTGACCAGCTTTATTATAGATAACGCCGAGAAAAATCATATAACGGATATCATTGGGGCTTTGGTTGATTTGTTTTTTCATTTCTGAAACAGCGGAACTAAAAACTTTCTGTTTAAAATTGTTATCTAGACCGGCAACCGGAAGAATTTGTTGGGCAAAACTCGACAGCTGTTCTCTTGCCTCACCCGTGCCAAAAGAATTGCGGCTAATAGCTTTTTGAAACGCTGAAAAACTATCCTGAAGATTTCCTTGGCGCGAGGACCCAAGGGCTTTTATAAGATCCTGAGATGCTAAAATTCCCGGAACATTGACATAATAAACAATAAAAATAGTAAAGATGACGATAATTAATGCAGAAGCGGATTTTAATCCAAGATTGGTTGAAATAGATATTGTTTTTTTCTCTTCAGGAAACGCTTGAGATTTCATAGATTTCGTACTAATATAGGCAAGAAAAGTAATAAACAAAATAAGACTAATAAGATTGTCAAAAACAAAAAGATTGTGAAAAAAGTAGGCAGCAAACATTGAAGTCAGGATAATAGATTCGGATTTTGAAAAGTTGTTCTTTTTCCAGGGAAACCAAAGATAATAAAGGGCAAAGGCAAAAAGACTAAGATAAGCCAAAAGACCGAGAAAACCATTGGTGGTCAGACGATCAAGAAAAACATTGTGAGCCCGATCAAACCAGGGTTCTTGCTTCCATAAAATCGGTTCATAGTATTTATTAAAGATTAAATTAAAGTTTTCCGGCCCCCATCCCAAAATAGGTCTTTCTTTAAAACCCTGCCAACTCATTTTCCAAATAACCAATCGAGACTGAGTAGTAGTTTCCTGGAAGGAGATACTAGAAAAACGCGAGAGCACTGGACTTTGGGTGATAAAGTGAGAATTTTTCAGAAATAAAAAGCTTACTACCAAAATAATAATCAAACTTAATAATAAAGCACTAAGAAGTTTGGCTCTTTTTGTCGGATAGAACAAGATAGTAAGAATAAGAGCCAAAATAAAACCACCAATTAAACCAAGAATGGCTCCGCGGGTAGCTGTATGATAAAGAATTATAAGATCAAAAACAGCAACTGGTAAATAAAACCACCTGAACCATCTCTTCTCTTGAAAAAAAATCATTAGAGCTAAAAAAATATGGAAAATCATGTAGATGGCTAGATAGGTAGGATTGCCTAGTGTAGCATCAACCCGGCTGGAGCCCTGGTGACTGATCAATTGCCAAAGACCATAAATTCCCACTATAACGCTCACAAAGAGAGAAATATTAAAGAACCATTTCCATAACTTTTCTCCCTTTATCACGCTTATCATAATCAAAAAGAAGACAAATAAATGAAGATAGGTTATCAATCCTTCCATCCTCTCATAATTTGACCAAAAACTGCGGTAAAAATTTTCCCCAAAAACTGAAGAGAAAATTAGAATAATAATAAAAGAAGAAAGGGCTATTAAAATCCAGGATTTTTTAGGATGACCCGCCTGCCGAACGGGCAGGTATTTCTTGTCAAAAATTACCAAAATAAGCCAGAGAGCAAAAGTTATTTCAATTAAAATCCGAAAAATAAAATTTTTCCCGGTGATAAAAGGGAAGAAAAGAGAACTGGTTACTATTAAAACCAAAAAGGGAGTGAGAAAGATGCCCCCTAAAACTAAATACCTTATTATTTTAAGACTTTTCTCCATCTTAATTTTATGATAGCATAAAAACATGATTCAGGGCAATCAGGTCAAAAAATTTATCCTTGTATTGGGTGATATTTTTTTACTTTATCTCAGTCTTCTTATTACCTTAACCATCCGCGATTTTTCCCTCCCCACCCCAGAAATCTGGAAAATACATCTTCTTCCTTTTTCTATTATCAGCGTCCTCTGGCTCCTAATTTTTTATATTGCCGGTTTTTATGATACCGAAAAAAAACCGCTTTTTTATTTAAGCGAAATTTTCTTAGCTATGATCAGCGGCGGAGCAATCTCCGTTTTTCTCTTTTACCTTTTTCCTTTTTTCGGCATTACCCCCAAGACTAATTTGATCATTGATGTATTAATCGCTTCTTTTTTAATCTGGGGATGGAGAAATTTGTTTGGCAAGCTTTTAATAAAAGCGAAAAAAAACAAGGTTTTGTTTTTGGGCGAGTCGAAAGAAAAAGATATTTTGATAGATTATATTAATAATAAACCCCAACTGGCATATGAAGTTATTAAAAAAATCACCTTGGCAGATATAATTGTTATTTCAAAAGAGGTCAAACAAAACCAAAAACTTGTTCAATTTTTGTATCAAATGCTCCTTTCCGGCAAAACAGTAATTGATTTCGATAAGTTTTACGAATATTTAACTGGCAAAATTCCTATTTCCACTATAGGTGAATCATGGTTTCTGGAAAATTTAGTAGAGATAAATAAGCAAACTTTTGAAAAATTTAAACGAGTATTTGATATCATAATTTCTCTCCTTTTCTTTATTTCTTTTATAATTCTTTATCCATTGGTAGCTCTCTTAATAAAAATAGATAGTAAAGGACCAGTCTTTTACAGGCAAAAGCGCGTTGGTAAAAATGGGGAAATTTTTGAACTGGTAAAATTCAGGTCAATGATTTTTAGCCCCTTCTCAGAGGAAGGCGGTTGGCAAAAACCCGATGAAAATAATAATTATGTCACTTTTATCGGCAATCTCATCAGAAAAACAAGAATTGATGAATTACCTCAAATTTGGAATGTTCTTAAGGGAAATCTTTCTTTTATCGGACCTAGACCAGAACGGCCCGAGTTTGTAAAAGAACTTGTAAAAGAAATTCCCCATTACTCAATGAGACATATTGTTAAACCCGGACTCACGGGCTGGAGCCAAATTAATTTCAGCGATGCCTCAGCTAAAGATGCTCTCGAAAAATTACAATACGATCTTTATTATGTCAAAAACCGTTCTCCCCTCTTAGACACGATTATTTTCCTTAAAACAATAATGGTTGTTCTTCAAACTTCGGGAAAGTAAAATCAATTAGAGTGAAATTTTTTATCTAGAGATTCTATAAATTCAAGCAAAAGAGGATCATTAAAAATTTCTCTTGCTTCTATCCACCAAGGAATAATGGGAAAATTTTTGTTTTTTTCCCAATATTCTAGAGCCTGTAAAAGATTTTCTACTTTATCAACCTGTCTCAAGAAACGACCTTCTTTGGTTAACCCCTCTTCATAATCAAGCCATAAATTAAGAATTTCTTCTCTTAAATTTCTTTCAAGTTTAGACGTTATCTTCACTAATGCTTGCCATTCTTTCTTGTGCTTTTCCAAAGCTAGCTCTCTTTTTTTAGTATTGGAAAATCTTGGATTGGTTCTCATTAATTTTCTTAAATCCTTTTTATTTTTAGGAAGAATAGAATCATAGGGGGTAATATCACCAGCGTAAAGTTCGCAGATATCGTGAATAAGAGCCATCTTGATAATTCTTTCTATGTTTAATTTTTCTTTTTTTTCAGCCAATAACCAACCCATTATTGCTACTCTAAAACTGTGCTCGGCAATAGTTTCCGGATTCTTTACTTCTCTTAAAACCCATCCGCTTCTTTTTTGTTTTTTCAGTTTTCCAATTTCAATAAAAAAGTCAATGAAATTATTCATAATTCATATTTTATTTCTTTTATTTTATAAATTGTTTTTATAGCCGAGGAAATCAAAACCCCCTCTCCTATTTTATGACCCAAAAGAGCACGGCCAACCGGCGATTCATTACTAATCCTTCCCAGGGAAGGATTGGCCTCAAGGGTTCCGACAATAATAAATTCATCGATTTGACTATCAACTTCAACTATCACTGTTGCTCCTAAACTAACAAAATGTTGTTTATTTTTTGGTGGCGGCTTGATTAATTCATAGGTTTTGAGAACGACACTTAGCTCTTCAAATCTTTGATTAAGAAGAATCAAATTCTCAGGATCGTCATCGTTGTCTCTCATTCTTAAAATCCGCTCATATTCTTCTTTGAGTTTTTCCAAGCCCCGGCTGGTAAGGTAAATTTTCTCCTTATAATTAGTCATAATTAGTTGTTATCTTATACATTATAGTATAAAATAAAATAATGCAAAGGATAAAAGAAAAATTCTACAAACTGCTCCACTGGAGCGAAAAATATACTAAAACCGATATGGTTTATTTGACTCATGGTGGATTTTGGCTGACTCTGGGGCAAATTGTTTCTTCTATCTCATCATTTTTATTGGCGATCGCCTTTGCTAATCTTTTACCAAGGGAAACTTTCGGTGTTTATAAATATATTCTCTCTGTTTGTGGAATCTTGGCTATCCCGACCTTGGGAGGAATAAATACTGCCGTTACCCAAGCAGTGGCCCGCGGCTATGAAGGTTCTTTAGTTCCTGCCTTAAAAACAAAAATCAAATGGGGTTTACTAGGCGGGTTGGCCAGCTTAATTTTAGCTGGCTATTATTATTTCCAAGGCAATATTATTCTAACAATTTCCTTTCTCGTCGCGGCTATCTTTTTGCCATTAATGGATCCTTTTGGAATATATGATTCTCTTCTGCAAGGAAGGAAACTTTTTAATATTTCAAGTAAATATGTGATAATCAGCCAAATAATTTCTGTTATTGCTTTAATTATTACTATATTCTTAACCAAAAATATTTTTTTAGTTCTACTCGCCTATTTTCTATCCTGGACACTTCTCCGTTTTATCTTTTGGAAAATCACTCTCAAAAAATTTCCGCCTAACCAAAATCAAGGACTTAAAACAATTTCTTATGGCAAACATTTAAGTTTGATCGGTGTTATTAACGCTATCGCCCTTTATTTAGACCGCCTGCTCCTTTTCCATTTTTTTGGCGCAATTGAAGTGGCAATTTACTCCTTCGCCATCGCGCCCCCGGAACAAATCAAGATTTTTTTTAAAAATATTAGTAGTCTAGCTCTGCCAAAATTCAGCGAAAGAAAAAAAGAAGATTTAAAAAAGACAATGTTCCATAAAGTCTTTGTATTGGGAATAATTATTACCCTTGTCGTTTTTGTTTACCTTCTTTTGGCGCCCTTAGTTTATAAAATATTCTTTCCCAAATATATTGAGTCAATCTTTTATTCGCAAATTTACGCAATTTCCATCATTGCCATCACGCTCCTTTATTTACCATTTTCTGCCCTCCAGGCGCAGGTGGCAACAAAAGAACTTTATTTTTTGAATTTTTGGAACTCTCTGGTCCAAATTATCTTGTTAATAATTTTTATATATTTTTGGGGTATTTTGGGGGCTGTTATTAGCCGGGTAATTAGTCGTTTTCTTAATCTAATTTTTTCCTTTATATTATTAAAAAGGATTTAAGACATTACTAGTTGAAAAAATCAAGCGCTTTTCGACAATCATAAATAGTGGAAGAAATCCGCCCGTCAACTTCCTTATAAACAATCTTACAGGAGTCGAAATATCTCTTATAAAAACTTTCCGGATCAACTCTTGGTATATCAATATATAAAACATGTCCTTTGAAGTTGCTCAGAAAGGTTTCGTATGAATCTTCAAATTGGGGCGCGGCATACATTCTTCTTTCATATTTACCAGTCTCTCTGATTTCCCACCCGCCGTTGTCATTATAGACAACAACTTTTTTTATATTTTGATTATTCTTTATAAAAGCAGTAGCTTCGTAAACCAGCTTCCAGGCAGAACCGTTTATTCTCCCAAATAAATATTCTTCTATAAAAACAAAATTATAAGTAAAGGCGATGATTAAAATCGCAACTAACAAAGATTTTTTTAAATTTCTTTTAAGAAAAATTAATACGGATAAAATTACTGTCGCCAGCCAAGATAGAGCGATAAAAAGCCAAGAAACATAAAAAGGTAATGGTCCGGAACCGCCCGAAAAAGGAAAAAGGAAATTCCATTTAAAATGCAGGACGCGGGTAAGCCATTCGGTTTTAGGATACTGAGGGGGAACAAAATGGGGCACAAACTGAAGCGAAAATAAAATTAAAGAAATTGCTACCCCTAAAAAAATATATTTTAGGGGTACGGGGCGACTGTCAGAAGCAAAAATTTTAGCTACTACTCCAGCAGAAACTATAGAGAGCGGCACCACCACAAACTGAAGATATCTATCAAGCGCTCCTTGGGAAAAATCAAATAAAACCAAATAAAAAATCATACCCAAGGCAAGAAAAACTAAAAATAACCTTAATTTTTTTGCTGTTTCTTTATCTATAAAAAGCAGGGGTAATAATAAAATGGGCGAAATATAAAGTATACCCTTTATAAATTGTATAAATGTCTGAAGCCAACCGCGGTCTTTAAAAACCGCAAAGCGCAGCCAGTATTTGAATGCATATTCTAGATTGAAAAAAGGAAAAATAAATTTTGCCGTGAATAAAACCAAAATCAAAAATACAATTACGGAAGCGACCCACAAAAAATACTTAAGCAATTTTTTCTTATCCAAAAAAACTTTTTTATCAATTGCAAAATCAATAGCCAGAGCCGCAAGAGGAAGAAAAAAACTCACTTTTATCAAAAAACCACCAATTGCCCCTGCCAGTAACGGCACTAGCCATTTCCATTTTCCCTCTTTAATTTCAAAGTTGAAAGATTTAAGTTTAAAGTATCCTACAGCCATTAAGAGAAAGAAAAATGGCATTACTGCCCCATCAACATCAACCATCAAAGACGCAAGCACGGAATAAAAAGAAATCGCAAATAAAAAAGCAGTCCAAAGAGCTGTTTTTTTATCAAAAATTATTTTTACAAGATAAAAAATAAGCAGAAAATTAAATATACTGAAGATAAGAGGGATTAATCGAAAATTGTCATCTCCGACAAGAGGACCAAAACGGGTGTATATAAATTCCGTAAGCGGAGGATGGGGAACGGTACCAGACGGAACAATTTCTGGATGCGAATATTGAACCCATTTATATTCATCTTGATGATACGGGGAATGAATCGCCGGCAAACGCAAAATAAGAAAAATGAAAAATATTAGGAACAGAATAAAAATTTCCCTTCTTTTTGTCATAATATTTATAAAATACCATAAGATATATAATAAAAAAAGGTAGGGCGACGTTTTTCAACGCCGCCCACTCAAAGTCTACCAGCAAGGGCGAGGAGAACGGTCGCGATTCGGGATACATACTCCCATGGGAGGTACAGCCAGGGAGATGTAGTCCAAATCTGTACCCCGGGCCTTTTTCGGTCGTGGTCATACGGGACAGTTTCGCAGTCCCTGACCACAAGAGGCTCAAGACCGAAATAGCGGGCAATCGCCCAGAACCTACGGATATGATGGGGATGGCCTACAAGAATAACCTTGCCTCCTCTCCCAAACCGCAGTACCTGTTCAGCAACCCACCTTAACAGTTCTCGAGTCTGCACCCATTCCCCGCGACCCCCCAAATGATATTCCAAGGTCTGAGCATCTCTCAAAAGATTACTCTGTTCCCACTGCCCAATAAAGGGCAGATGGAAAAGAGAAACGTATTTTGCCGCGATTGCGGCGATTTTCTTGTTGGTGGCATCCGGGGTTTGCCCCCGCAGATACCGGTTAAACGGAACAGCGACCACTGCCACTGCCCCGCCAAAAGATTCCGAATAGTCGACCCTTAACCTCAGGGTCAACAAATCCCTGACAATGCCCATGTGGCCTCCTAGTCAAGCCAAAGATCTAAATCCTATTATAAATTATATACCCAAATAATATTTTTGTCAAGGACCTGTATTTAAAAAAGATTTATCAAATGTTCATTCTTTATAATTTACAGTTTATTATTTTTCTATCCACGAAGAGAGATTAATCTGTAGCGGATAATAAGAAAAATCATTTTTAATCCGAGTATAGCCGCCTTTAAAATACTGCCCGTATAAATAGATTGACCTACTCTTGATTTAAATATTATCGGAATCTCAATAGGTTTGATGCCGCGCCGGATCAGCCAAATCATTAATTCCGGAGAAAAAGTTCCTCCTCCGTCAGAAAGCTCAAACAAGTCTTTTATTTTTTCGTAGGCGGAACGGCTTAGTAGTTTATAAGTGCATCCAACATCAGTCAAAGTCGGAGCATTATGTAAAACTTCTAAAAATTTTGCCACAGCCCAATTACCAAACCTTACCGGAAAAGGCATAAAAGCACCCGACCAGATTGCCGCCCTGGAAGTCCTGGTGCCAAAAATAACTTCAAAATCATCGCTGTAAGCCAAAAATTTTTCAACGTCTTTCGGGTCAAATGTGCCGTCTGCTTCTGAAATTATTAAAATATCGCCAGTCGCTTCGCGCAGACCGCGCATAATTGCATAGCCGTAGCCCTGTTTCTCATATTCTTTTACGTGAATTGCCTTGGTCTTCTTTATCTCTTCAGCCGTCGCTCCCCGGGCATTATTATCAACCGCAATTACTTCATCAACCAAACCAGTGGTAAAAAATCCATTAATCACTCCCGCGATGCTTTTTTCCTCATTATAGGTTGGTATGATAATACTGACTTTTTTGTTCTTATACATATAGTTAGATATTATTAAAATAACATTTTTGCCGGAGAAAATATATTTAGAAATCTCTTTATCAATATTTTTAATTGATTGTATGTTTTGATTTCCTTTAGCAAGGTCTTGATTATTCTTGGTCTCAAATAAAATTCCCTTACTGCTTTTCTTTGAAATTTTTTTAAGCGCTGGATTGGGATATTAAAAAATCCCTCAACGGCGCGGTAATAAAAAAAGTTTTCCCATTTGATTTCTTTTTGTCCTTTATACATATCCCACAATTTTGACCCCGGCAAAGGCATAACAAACATAAAACTCGCTTTGTCAATATTCAGGGATTTCGCAAAATCAATGGTTTCCAATATTTCTGATTCGGTTTCTCCAGGATAACCAATCATGAAAAAACCAGTTACAGTCATCTCAGTGCATTTTTTGATTAAATCAGTTTTTTCTTTTATCGTTTCTTTAGACAGATTTTTTTGCATTAATTTTAATACTCTATTGCTTCCCGATTCAATTCCCACGGCTACTGAATAAAAACCTGCTCGTTCCATCAATTTCAATAAATCCTCGTCTAGGGTGTCTAGTCTGATGCCGTTTGGTAATGCGAATACAATATCCAGCCCCAGCCCAATTATTTTTTTACAGAATTTCACCACAAAATCTCTTTTTAAAGTAAAATTATCATCTTCTATATGGAACTCTTTAACATTGTATTTTTTATGTAATAAGAGAATTTCGTCTATAACATTTTCTACGGACCGGCTTCTGATAATCGAACCAGTTACTGTTTTACCGGCACAAAAGGTGCATTGGAATGGACATCCTCTTGTTGCTATTATCGGTGCCACCGGCATTTTTTTACAAAAACTGCCATGAGGAGCTACGGGATAAGAGGAGGGCGGCATAAGGTGCCAGGCGGGAAATTTAATCATATCTAATTCGTTTATCTGCGCCCTGGGATTTACAATAATCTCGCTGTCCTGTCTCCAGACAAGTCCAGGTATTTCTTTTAACAGTTCGTAATTAGAATAATCTTTTTTGTCTAATTTTATAAATTTTCCTATGCCGATCTCTGCCTCTCCGGCGAATCCAAAATCAACGTCTTCTAAAAGATTCATGGCTCCTCTAGGATCACCGCTCATATGCGCTCCTCCTATAATTACGGCAGTGTCCGGAGAATATTTTTTGATAATTTCAGCGTGCTTTTTGACCGATGAGATTTCATGGGTAAACATTTGAATGCCTATTATGTCGTATTTTTCTTGCTGAATTTGTTTTGTAAATTTATCCCAGGTTAGATTTTCTTTTCCAGAATCCATAATGAATACTTGGTGCCCGTTCTCTAATATTATTGTCGCTAAATAACCCAAGCCCAAATTCGGCTGGATTACATAGTAAATATCGCTGATTGGTTTTAATAAAAGAATTTTCATAATTTTATAAGGTATAGAACACAAAAAATACATATATCACCCAGAAGAGAAATGAAGCGAAAATCCAACGGTCCTTAAAGACAAGAAGTTCCGGAGACTCCGCCTCATGAGGATGAGTGTAGATACGATTGAGCATCCGAAACAATACAAAGATAACAAAGATAGTTGAGTAAACAAGATACGGAGAATCGTGTCCTATAACACTCCAAATTCCATAAGCAATGATGGCGAGAGCCGTAGAAATTCCGAGCATAAAATCAAGAGCCTCGCGGGAATATTGTTCAAGTACTGCCCGACGCACATCATGGCGGTATTCTGCGCGCCGCTTCCCTATGATTACAAATAGTGAACCAAAAAGAACGCAGAGTAAAAGCCACGGCGATGGTGATACAGAAATGGCTACGCTCCCAGCGAAAATTCGCAAAAGATAAAAAACTGACACGCATAGAATATCAACAACGGCAATATGCTTAAGCCAGATTGAATATGCGCCATTCAGTATAATATAAAAACCGACCGGCAGGATAAGGACTGGAAAAAAGCAAAATAGAACTGCAATCAAAATGGCAAGTATTCCGATAAACCAATACGCTCCTTTTCTTGAGACCCTGCCCGAAGCAATTGGCCGCTGCGTTTTCTTTGGATGAAGGCGGTCTTGGTCTTCGTCAAATATATCATTGAATGCATAAACTCCGCCAGAAGCCAGACAGAATGCGATAAAGGCAATAAAGGTATTTGCGAGCAGAACACCATTTAGTATCCCCCCGACAAAAAAGACTGGAGCAAACACAAGTAAATTTTTAATCCACTGCCAAGGACGAATAAGTTGAAAATAAGGCAGGATAACCCAAATTAAATCATCAAATGCATAAGATAGTTTTGTAAAAAAAGAGTCATTAGGCGAACATACATGCTTTATTTTTAAAAATTCAGCGCCAATAAATTTTGCAAAAAGACCATCTGTCAAATATTTATCTCCCAGAACAATAGTCTTGGTAAAATTATTTATTTTCGGCACCTTTCCATAAAATGGCTTTTTGACAGAAACTGCAGAAACATTGGCGAGCCCCGCAAAAATTTTTGCGTTCTCCGGCGAGCCATTTGAGCAGAGATATACTTTATTTCTTTCCGCCAGTTCTTTTATTTTGTTAATTCTCTCCGAACTGATACTCTTGCACTTATCAGGCACTATTGTTCCGTCAACATCAATAATCACGAGAGAGTTGTTAAAATTTTTTGTATCAATTTCAAGAAAGGTTTTCATAAACTTACTGTTTTTTTAACTTCCAAACACTGCTAACTCCGATGTCTTCAATATTAACTCTAAAATAGTGCTCTTTAAACCAGCGGCTTTCCTGGAAACAGCTTATAAGTTCATTCTTTTCGGAGACAACGAGCCAGTTGGGTTTCGTATATTTGATAAGATCGGGTGGAATTATATACAATTCATTTTTGTCAGTGCAATCGTCTTTGATTGGATAAAAACTGGAGGCATAGTAATTAATTATTCCAACAAAATCAATAATATAAGCATTGCTGACATATCCGATTATACCGAAACTGTTAACACCCACAGTGTCTTGCGGATTCATATGCTCTTTTATATAATTGCCTATTTCAAAAAACGGCATTTTGGTTCCCTGACTATTCGTTGTCACTCTCCCCAACCACCAGTAAAATGGACCCGCCACTATAAGCAGAATTACCAACGCTTTTAATCCTGCGTTTTTTATTTTGCCAAACAAAAAAGCCAAGCCGGCAAAAGAAATGAGTATCCATAACGGTTCCATCTGGCTTACATACCATGGAAACATTACGGGATTGGAAATACTGAAAGAGATAAAATATAAAACCGGAATAGCAAATAAAATCCAGTTGTCAGAATTCATTTTCTTCTTTACCCCCAAATACACAAGAAAGAGAAATGGCAATAAATTTACGGCGACTTGTAGGGGTATACTATCTGGATTCAGTATCTTTCCCCAATAAATCCGGCTCAGGCTTGCGGATTGCACTTTAATTGCCTGGAATTGAGATTGGTTCACAATGTCATTAATATGAAGTTTCGTTATAAGTGACTGAGGGATAAACGAACCAAAGTAGATCGTAGAAAAAATGAGCCACGGAAGCGCCACGGCAATACAGACCATGATGAGACGAACAGTCTTGTGAAAGCCGGTTTTCTGCCACCAAAAAATTGCGGCGAGAACCGCAATGAGCCCGGCATCGGGCCTTGCAAGAAGCGTGAGCGAGAGAAATATTGCTGAGATATAATATCTTTGGCGAGATAATGAATCGAAAAAAACAAGAAACGTCAAAATAAAAAGGGGTGTTTCCATGCCCTCCGGGATGGTTTTTGATAAATTAAAAGCAAAAATTAAGACGGCAAAAAGAGATAATTTTGGAGAGAAAAATTTTCTACATACTCTATAAAAAAATGCCGCTGAAAAAGATAATAAAATTATATTTATATAGGCAACAATATCCGGCGTATAGACGTTGGGGGAAAAATATTTTACAAAGACACAGAGAAGAGTAAAAAGAGGAGAAGTAAAACCAAGCATTCTTTCACCAAAATTGTAAACAAATCCCCTACCCGAGACAATATTATCTATATATTTATACAATATGAATTGGTCGTCATTGGGAAATCTTATGCTGCTTAACAGAAAAATAGAATAGGAAATTACAAAGGTTAACAAGATGGCTGCGATTTCTGACCTGTATTTTTTAAAAAAAATTAATAAGTATTCGGTCTTCATAATCTAAATTAATCTAGTAAGAATTATTGTATATTAATTACAATTAAATTACAATTACAAACATGGATATCGTATTGATAAGATATCACGACAAGGGCAACATCAACACCAGACTACCCGAGAGTCTAAACAAAAAACAAGGTGTCCTGCCGCCTTTAGGACTTGCTTATATTGCGAGTTCTTTGGAAAAAGCAGACCATAGAGTAAAGATTATTGACGCCATTGCCGAAAATCTGACTAAAAACGAAGTTAAGGAAAAGATTATTGAATTCAACCCCCGGATTGTCGGCGTCACCTGTATGACTCCGACCATTCGCGGCGCTCTTGAGGCTTGCGAAATTGCTAAGGAATGCGGAACAATTGTGGTAATCGGCGGAGTTCATCTTGAAGTTTATCCCAAAGAAACGCTTTCATATAACTTTATAGATTACGGAATTATCGGCGAAGGAGAAGAAGCAATTATTGAATTGGTTGATGCCATTGAAAATCACAAACCAATAGATAACATCCAGGGGCTGGCTTACAAAAAAAATAATGAAATTTTATTAAACCCTGCTAGGATCGTGAACAACATAGACGATCTTCCTTTTCCCGCCCGCCATCTTTTGCCAATGGAAAAATATAATTCCATCATAAGTTTGTACCCGATGACCACTATGATGACAAGCCGCGGCTGTCCTTTTAGATGCGGTTTTTGTTTTAAAAGAGAATCAGATAAAGTGTTAAGACTGCGAGATCCGGTAAAAGTAGTTGATGAAATGGAGCAGGTGGTAAAGCAATATAAAATTAAAGAAATAATGTTCTACGACGATACTTTTACTTGGAATAAAAATCATGTAATTGGTATCTGTAATGAAATTTTTAAAAGAGGCATTAAGGTGAAATGGGAGGCCCCAACTAGAGTTGATGTAATTGACGAACCTCTTTTGGAATTAATGAAAAAGGCTGGCTGCATCAGGTTGCGTTATGGTGTTGAATCTGGCGATCCTGCCATTCTGAAATTAATGAATAAAAATATCAATATTGAAATGGTTAAAAGGGCGGTCAAGATGACTAAAAAGGCAGGTATAGAGGTATTTGCTTATTTTATAATCGGCTACGCAAATGAAACGCCTCAAACTATTCAAAAAACCATTAATTTGGCAAGAGAACTAAATTGCGATTTGGTTATGTTCACAGTGGCTACACCGTGTCCCCAGACCCCTCTTTATACTCTGGCTTTTCAAAAAAATATTATAGATTACGATTATTGGCAGCAGTTTACACTAGGAAAAATAGACCACCGTTTTCCTTATTTCGTGGCCGATGCCGATAAATGGATAAAAAGGGCTTACCGAAAATTTTATTTCCGGCCGAGTTATATTTTGAGACAACTTCTTAAAATTCGTTCCTGGGATGATATAAAGAAACATTGGCAGGCATTTAAAGGTTTATTATTTTTTTCTATCCATGAATAAAAGATTGTTCGTCATTTTTTAAAAATTAGTAAAATTATATGGCCGGAAAAGTCGGAAAAAAGTTTGTTAAATATAAATCTTAAAGCCTTAAACAAAAACTTTCTGCTTCTATAAACCTTATCTATAAACGATTTTAAAAAAAATATTTCTTCTCTTAATCCATTAACTCCATCAAGGGATTTTTGATAAATCAACTTAAAGCCCAAATTTTTAAAATATTCAATCACTTCATTATGATCAAATGCAAATTGATAAAATAAATCACGATTAAAATTTTCTCTATTAAATATTGGATATCTTTTTAAAAAAATTTTCAGTCTTCTCAGCCTAGATAAATATGGAAAAGTAATAAATAAGTATCCTCCATTCTTTATCACTCGCTTCATTTCATCTGCCGCCTTTTTATATCCCTCATAAAAATGTTCAATTACTCCTAAAGACCAATAGGCATCGAAGAAATTATCAGGGAAATCAATTTTTCTAACATCACTCAAGGAAAAATTCATATCGGGAAACATCTCTTTAAGTTTGGCAATCGTTTCAGGGGCAAAATCTATGCCGTATGCCTCAAAACCAGCGCGGTTCAATGAATAAACAAAATGGCCCATTCCGCATCCTCCTTCTAAGATTTTTACGGATTTGTTTGGTTGAAGAAATTTTTTTGTTATTTTACTGACAAATTTATCATTACTGCCGTTCCTTTTTATAACTTCTTTTAAATTCTCAAGATTCCATTGCTGATCCCAAAATTCAGGGGTCGCCTTATTCCCTAAAAAAACTAAACGACTATTAACGGGGTCATAATATTTCATTTTTTATTTTAATACTAAAAATTTATTATTAAATACTATAAAATCAACTGCTCCGGCATCAAACGAGCGCAGGGCATCTTCAGGTGACGCAACTATCGGCTCTTCGTGTATATTGTAACTGGTATTAACAATAAGCGGAATGCCGGTTAATTTATAAAATTCTTCTATCACAGAATAATAATCTGGGTTAATGTTTCTTTTGATCAATTGAGGGCGAGCGGTACCGTCAGTGTGAACAACTGCTTTTATTTTATCCTGCCATTTTTTCTTGACATTGAAGGTAATGGTCATAAATTCAGCCGGATGTCTTCCTGGCTCCACATTTTCAAAAATTTCATCTGCATTTTCATAAAGGACGGCTGGTGCAAAGGGCATAAATTCACTACGTTTCAATTTCTTGTTTAATTCATCATTTGTTTCTTTTCGGGTGGGATTAGCCATAATTGTCCGGTGGCCCAAAGCGCGCGGTCCGAATTCCATCCTGCCGTCAAACCAGCCGACAATTTTTTCTTTGACCAGCAGTTCAGCGGATTTTTGGGGAATCTTATCAACTATTTTATATTTATATTTTTTGATTTTTAGCAAATTTTCAATCTCTTCATCTGTATAAGAAGGACCAAAATAGACATCTTCCATTTTTAACCACTTAAATTTTTTTTTAATTATTTGATCAAGGTAATAAGCAGCTGAACCCAAAACCAAGCCCTCATCTCCCATGGCCGGCTGAATAAAAATTTTTTTAATCGGACACTGTTCGGTTAATTTTTGATTGAGTTTAACATTGGAAAAAACACCGCCGGCAACTGCCAAATTCTCCATTCCTGCAATTTGGCACAATTTATTGATGTGTTTTATAACCAAATTTTCCAACAAATATTGGCCATAGGCAGCAATATCTTCCCGCGAATATCCTTCCTTTAATAATTTTTTCACTTTTTCTATCATCTGGTAATATCCCTGGCGCTTAAAATGAAGAAAGTCATCGCTGATGGTTACAAAAAAACCATTATCTATTTTTTCAATTTTTCGATAATCTCCAAATGCTGCCAGACCCACTATTTTGCCTTCATGCCTATTCGGCTTAAATCCCAATCCCTCAGTAAGAGCCGCATAAAAAGCCCCCAGCGATTCTATTGAGCCTCCTTGAATGATTTTCTCCCAATTGCCGTTTTTTACAATATAAGCCGTGTGGGACAAACCATCTCCTTGGGCATCAATGGTCACTACTAAAGCATCTTTAAATCCCGAATAATAATAGGCTGAAGCGGCATGAGCTAAATGATGGTCGCAAAAGAAAAATTTTTTAGGGCCGCACCCCTTAACCAAATTTCTAACTTTCAACTCTCGCTTAAGTGTTACATATATGTGGTAAAGATGACCTAATGTTATTTTAGGGCGCCAGGAAAAATTTTCTTTCATTGAAAATTTTCTTTTGGTGTAATCTAGAGCATTAAAATGTGAAACTGTCACAACATCTACATCGTCTAAACTCAATTTGGTATCTTTAAGTACATAATTAATGGAAAGCTCTGGCCAGCCCCAATAAAACTTTTTCCGATTTAATCTCTCTTCAGAAATACAGGATAATATTTTATCTTCATCAAAAATGGCTACTGAGGCATTATGACCGTCGTGGATTGATAAAATCTTCATAGAAAATCATTAATAATATATTCATTGTTAATATTTTCTTCAATATAACTTTTGGCTCTTTTTTTAATTTCTTCAACTTCTTTTAAATTATTTACAGATTTGCTAATTTTTTCTTCAAGTTTATTTATTCCCTCTTTTTCGTCCCATAAAAATCCTTTATCTCCATCCGCTCCGATAAATTCTATTATACCATCTATCTTACTGCCGATAACCGGCACGCCCATATACATAGCTTCTCTAAAAACAGTAGGGTTGCCTTCCGAATAAGAAAGAAGAATAAAGGCATCGGCATCTTTGTAAAAATTCCATATTTTTTCGCGGGTCGCATTTCCAGCTAAAAAAACTTTTTCAGTCAGACCTAAATTATTAATCCTGTCATCAAGCTCTCGCTTCAAGGAACCATCTCCGGCTATTATTAAAATCAGATCGTCTCTGCACAACTGACCAAAGGCGTCTATTAAGCGGTCAAACCCTTTTTCTTTCTCCAGCCGGCCTACGGAAAGCAATATTTTTTTATCTTCACCTATGTTAAAATTTTTTCTCAATTCACCCTTTTTTGCCGCGGCGATAAAATTTTTATCCCTTAAAACAATATCTTCAACCATTATTTTTATATTTTCTTTTTTCACGCCAAGCCTTACAAGATAATCGCGCGTGGTCTCTCCATTGGCAAGATAAACGTCGACGAGGCGCTTAGCCAAAATTTCCGAAAAATAATAATAACCCCACCGAAGAAAAGAAAAATTTCTGCTTTTGGCAAGGTCGGTTGGCATGGAACCAAGAAAGAAAACTGTCTTTGTTTTAAAAAAGATCTTGAGTAAGATACCGGAAAAAACCGAAGGGAAATCCCTTGTCAGAAAAATATCGGGCCGGAAACGGTATTTTAACGCAATATAAGGCGCCAAAAATATTGAAAGAAAATCGTAAAAAAGCTTGAAGCGGCCGAAAAAAGCCCTAATGTCGAGTGCTTCTATATTTCCTTCTTTTTTATGGTATCTTTTTGTCGACCAAGCCATTAGGAATAAATTATTGAAATCTGGCTCCAGCCGATCCCTCTTCAGTCTTTCTTCTAATTCCTTAAAATTATTCTCTAAAATATTCCGCCAGTCATATCCGATTATAAAAATTTTAAGCGGTTTCCGTTGATTTTTCATAAATTTATTTTTTAAGAATAAAAAAATGATGATAAGGAGATTCAAAGCATATATAATCTTTTAAAATTTTTAAACCAACTGATTCGATTTCTTTCTTAATTTTTTTAAGAGAGTATCCTTTTTTTTCTATCTCCCAGTAATGTTCGCCATCAAATTTATGATTAACAGGAAAAAAATTTAATTTGCATTGCAATCTCTTTTTTTTAAAAAAGGGCATTCTGATTTCTATGGAAAAATGTCTTCCCCAATGTGGAAGGCTTAAAATTACAAATCCTTTAGAAACTCTATAAATTTCGCTTAATGAGTTTTTAAATTTTTCAAACGGTAAATGCTCTAAAACCTCAGCACACAATATTACTTCAAAACTGTTTTCTTTTAAGGGGATATTCTCGGCCGAAGCAACGATATCCGGCTCTAACCTTTCATCAATATCCATAGTTTTAACTTCCTGAATATGTTTTTTAAGAACCTCCGGGACAATACCATCTCCTTTTCCTATGACTAAAACGCTCTCTGGCCGCAAAGATAAAACTTCGTTTATCTGATGCCAATAACTAGACCACCGTTCAATATTATTGTATTTTCCGAAATTATATTGATTAGGGTTCATCTGATTATTTTTATTATTATTTTTTTAATCAACTTATATATAATATTCTTATCACTGGAATACATATAAATATCCCTTAGTTTATGAAATAAATAAATATCAATGGGAAAGAAAAAATTAAGGTGTTCTGCCCTATATTTAAATATCTTTTTAATTACAGGGATATTTCTTTTATAAGACATAGCCAAAACCTGCGTTAGTTTTCTCGAATATTTTACTGGCAGTTTATAATCCCAATTAATCCATTCCATTTCATAGTCATTTCTCCATCGGTCAAATTTATCCCAATCTTCCGTCTTTTCCGGAGGTTTAAACCCTAATTCAATTGCTTTCTCGTATAAACCAGTTCCCGGATAAGGCAAAAACCAGCCGACAGTAAAGGCTAAATTATTATTTATTTCTAATAATTGCGCCATGAATTTCATTGTCATGGCATACTCTTTTTTGCTCTCAGTCGGAAAACCAAGAACAAAAGAGCCTGACGCCATAATACCAGAGTCTTTTAATAAAATTACAACCCTAATTATATCTTTTGTAGTAATTCCTTTTTTTATCACTTCCGTCAAAACCCTGTCAGAGCCAGATTCAAAACCAAACATTATTTCCTGACATTTTGTTTTTTTTGCTTTTTCTACAAATTCTTCGTCTACAAAATCAACTCTGGAATCTCCAAAGTAAGGCAAATCTAAGGATTCGGCTATCTTAAAAGCTCTATCTTTGTCTACAAAAAAATTGTCGTCCAAAAAGCGAATCGCATCAATTTTATATTTTTCGATTATCGGTTTTAAATTTTTAACAAATTTTTCCGGCGAATGTGCTCTCCATCTTTTTTTATTAAATATCAAATTATAACAAAACTGACAATTAAAAGGGCAACCTCTTGAGGTAGTTAAGGCTAAAACCCTTTTATATTTATTGGAAAAGTAAGGAATCAGGTAATCATCGACATTGATTAAAGACCAATCTATCAGATAATCATCAATATTTATAAAATCTCTTCGCTGGTTTATATGTATTTCATTCTGTTCATTCTTAAATCCAAGGCCCAAAATATCTTTATATTTATTTTTATTCTCAAGATTTCTAGTTAATTCCACTAATGTTTCTTCTCCTTCTCCTATGACCACAAAATCGACATAATCTTCTTTTAAAACTTCTTTGGGCAGCAATGAAGGATGCGCGTTTCCCCAGACTATTAGATAGCCTTTTTTCTTCAATTTTTTGCTTAGCTCCACATATCTTCTGTTTAAGTAACCGGTAAACACCGACATGCCGACTAAGTCTGGCTTAAAACTTTCTATTTCCAACTCAATTTCATTACTTTTCTTTTCACTTTTATGAATAATTTTTACTTCAAAATTGTTTTTCTTAAGAGCGGTGGCTAAATATAAGGGCCCGAGAGGAGGAATCCCTTTCGTATCTTCGGTATGTATTGAGATTAAAGCCACTTTTTTCGCATTCATAATTCTGTAATAATTTTTTTTATTATTTCTTCAAGATTAAACAGTTTTATAATTTTATCTCTCAGCTCTTTTTTTATTTTTTCCATAAAACTTTTATCAAAAAAATAAAAATTAAAAATTTTATCGGCTAATTCCTGCGGGTCGTCTTTTGTTAAAATTAATTCTTTTTGGTACGCAGCTAATATTGGAACAAAGGTTTTATTTAAAACAATAGCCGGCACACCACAAGCCATTGATTCCAAAACGACTTTGTCAACACCGCCGGTTGGACACAAATCAACGCTTAGATTCGATTCATTATAATATTTTACTATATCTTTATTGGGAATCTTTCCTAGAAATTTAATATAATTATTCAGATTAAATTCGGTTATTAAATCTTTCAGTGATTCTAGATAGGGTCTGTCAGGAGGCGTAGCGGGTGCACCCACAAGACAAACCTCTAAATTTTTAAAGTTTTTTTTATTAACCAGTATGTCAATTGCCCTAATTAACATTTCTTGGTTTTTTATTTTACTAATTCTACTGACATAAATAATTTTGAGTTTACTATCTTTATTGAAATTTAACTTTTGGGGCTTGAATTTATTTATATCTATACCGTGCCCAGTAATAATAATTTTTTTACTTTTGAGCTGGAAACTCTCTTTTGAGGCGGTAAAAATTTTATCCGCCAACTTTTCTGCTAATTTTAATTTAAGATTGACGGATTTATGCACATACCACAAAGTTAATCTTTTGTTGAAAATTTTCCAAAATACACCTCCTAAAACTATATAAATTTGATTCATATGAACAAAGACCGTATCATAATTTTTCCGTTCTAAACAGATATATTTATAAAAACGCCATAAATATTTTAGCCGAGACCTACCACCCTCTTTACCCAAAGACAAAACCTTGACGTTTCTCGGTAAATTATATTCTCCCTTCTGTAAACAAATCACAATCACACTTTCACAATGTTTAGCAAATTCAGCAATCCATCCATGCATAAATCCCAAAACATCGTCATTTATATCAACTTTTTGGGTTAAAATTAATAATTTCATATTTTTATTTTAATTCCGTAGCTTTCTTCCAGCTCTCTTTATATAACTTTAAAGTTTCTTCTTTGGTCGGTAGTTTCTCTACTGCTCTCCGCGCCCATTCTCCTAATTTATTTCTTAGGTCATTGTCTTCAATTATTGTCAGTATTGCCTCTTTTAATTTTTTAACATCATTGACGGGAATTACAATCCCACTTTCTTTATCTTTTATAACCTCGCCGGCACAACCAACGTCGGTCATAATAATCGGCAAACCATAACTGGCCGCCTCAATCACAGCCATCCCCCATCCTTCATAATTAGAGGTTAATAAAAAGGCATCGGCTTGCTGGTAAAATTTTTCCAAATCATCCTGCCATCCCAGTAATTTCACATCATTTTCTAATTTTAAATTTGAGATTTGGGATTGGAGATTTGATTTTTCTGGTCCGTCGCCCACAATCCATAATTCTACCTTAAAATGATTTTTAATCATTTCTGCCATCGTTTCAATCTGCAAGCCAATGTTTTTCACCGACACCAACCTGCCAACAGTCAAAAAAACAAATTTATTATTCGTGATTCGTGCTTCGTGATTCGTGCTTCTAATATCAGCATATATTGGCACTACTGTTATTTTTTCTTCTTTTACTTTAAATTTTTCAACCAGTTCTTTTTTGAGTCGTTGACTGACCGTTCTGATTGAATCGGCTTTTGGCAAAACATATTTTGCTGTCAATTTTCTCAATCCATGGAATTTTTCCCACCCATGAACCTGTATCTCTAATCCGATTTTAAATTGTTTCTTCAAAAATAAACCAACCAATGCTAAGTAATAAGGATCTTGAGTAGTAATAAGATCGTATTTCTCTCTTTTTAATATCTTTTTGGATAGAATAAAAATCTTAATTAAGCCGATTATTTTATTTTTTGAATCGGGAGTAATAACAGCATATCGTTCAACTAATTTTTCGTATTCTCGTACTCTTTTAGACAATTTAGAATCCTTGTCCAAAATTGTCCTATCTGTTCCTAAAATTAAAATTTTCATATATTATTCAATATTTCCGCAAACTTTACACAAGGGCAGTTGTCTTTTGAAAGCCGCTCTTCGCATCTTCTTCGCCTTGTCAGAATTCCAGACTTCCTTAAAAGCTTGTTCGGATAAATCTCCGAAAACATAATCCCCCAAGAGATCAAAACAGCACATTACTGCCCTGCCATCTGCCAAAATAGTAAATACCCTCCTCACATCTGGACATTTTTTATATTCTATTTTGGGTCTTAATCCTTGTTCATCTTTTTTATAAACAATGTCTTCGTCATAAATATCTTTATCGGCAAAAAATTTTTCTGATAGATTTTTTATCTCATTTTTATTGTAAGCGTATTCGCTTAAGATAAACGGTTTAATATATAATTTATCTATCTTGTTTTCTTTGGCGAATTTTTTGATATCTGGAACCTCATCCTGATTTAGTTTGTTTAAAATAAATTGCAGAGTGGCAATCGGTCTCTTTTTGCCCGATTCCCGCTTGAGCCGCAAAAAATTCTCTATGTTTTTCTTCACTGTCTCAAAATTTCCGCCAATCCTAAATTGTTCATATGCCTCTTTTTTTAAACTATCCAAAGCAAGTCGGATTTCTCCCAAGCCGGAATTCAACAATTCCCGCGCTGTTTTTTCGTCTAAAAGCGATGCGTTGGTGGAAATCATGGTGTGCAAATCATTGCTAGAAGCGTATTTTATCATTTCAATAATATCTGGATTGAGAAGTGGCTCATTGGAATTATACAAATAAACTATATGGACATAGTTTTTTATGTTGTCTATTATTTTTTTGAATTTATCCAAACCCATAGTTTCCGGTTTTCTTTTGGAAAAAATTATTTTGCGCGGAGTGGGGCAAGTCGGGCAGTTAAAGTTACAGGTATTGCCTGTTTCAATTATCGCCGCATACGGCGTCTTCAAAAAAACATGTTTTGCCAGCGATTGGAAAAGATGAAAAACTTTTTTTGCCTCCCCATGCCAGAGGTTATACCAGACAAACCAATAAAAAACACTGGTTGTATATTTAATTTTCTTTATGAATCTCTTCATTTTTTATTTTTGTAAAAATTTCTAAATGCTTCTTTATAACCTCTCCAATATCCCATGATATATCTTTCTTTTCTTCCTGTTTTTGATAAATATAACCGCCAAAGAGACGACTCAGGGCTAGTTCGATTTTATCGGTTATATCTTGGGTATTTAGGGGGTCAATATAATAAATCAAATCCCTTTTATCTCCTATATAATGGAATTCGTTTATTTTAGTTAGAATTACCGGTTTATTTAAGGCTAAAGCTTCGGAAATAAAATTAGAATTTATTTCAGTTAGAGAAACAAGAGAAATTATATCACTGTTTGCAATTTTATTCAATAATTTATTTCTGTTTAATTTTGGCGAAATCTTTACTTTTTCCTCTAATTTTTTTTCCTTAATTAGATTGATTATTTTTTCTCTTTCATCGCCCTCGCCAATTATTTCCAAAATAACTTTTTTGGGCCAATTATTTCTAATGTTGCTAAACGATTCAATCAAAATCGGTAAATTTCTGCAGGCTGTTAATCTCCCGGCAAATAAAATATTAACATAATCTTTTTTCTGTTCCTTTGGTATATAATCAATTTCTGGACTTATATTTCTTATAATAATAGCTTTTTCTTTTTTAATGTTTCTGTATTTTACATAAATATCACGGAGAATGCAGGCATTAAAAATAATACAATCAGCCATACTTAAAACAAAATTATTTATAAAATAAACCAATCTTTCAAATAAATTGAATTTCTTATCGATATAATATTGCTCTAAAATATTGTTATAAAGACCTTTTTGTAAGGCCGTTTCCCACTGATAATCTCCGCCCAAACGAACAATTAATTTAGTCTTTGGTTTAAATAATTTAACCAGGGCACAGGGCAAACCAACGCTAATTAAGTCGAAGGCGTAGATTATATCAGCCCATTTCCTTAATTTCCAAACATGCCAAAAATATTTAAAATAACGCAATAAAATATTATTTCGCCGGCTAATTTTATAGACTTGGGGTTGGGAAATTTTATTGTCGCTGTAAGTAATTATTTTTACTTCGCAGCCAACTCTAGGTAACTCTTCAGATAGAGCTTTGGCATATATTGCCGGTCCGCCAATATCAGGCGGACAAATGCCTGTAGCAATTAAAATTTTCATAGATTTTACTAATTTTCTCCACTATATTTTCCCAATCGTATTTTTTTACTGTTTCCAGGGCTTTTTTAGATAAACGGTCAGTGAAATTTTTATCTTGCAGTAATTTAATAATTGCATCCGCGATAACCTGAGAATTTCTTGGTTCAATCAATAAACCATTCTCATTATCTTGTATAACATCGGGAATACCGCCAACTTTTGTACCAATGGGCGGAACACCGCAGGCTTGAGCTTCAATAAATACAATACCAAGCCCCTCTGCCAAGGATGGACAGATAAAAATTTCGCTCTTTTTTATTTCTTCCAGGGTTTTATCATGGGGGAGGTTACCCCTTAATTCTACTGAGCCGGATATATTAAGTTCTTTAATTAAATTCTCAATCTCCCTTCTTTTATCGCCTTCGCCAACTAAAACAAGTTTTGTCTCTGGCTCTTTTCTTAAAATTTCTGGCCAGGCCTTAATTAAATAATCCAAGCCTTTTTCCCAAGAAAGCCGGGCAACACAAATGACACGATTGGGAATTTTTTCTGAAATATTTGGAATACGCGACAAATCAACGCCATTGGGAGTAATTTCTATATTTTCTTTTTTAACACCCAATCTTTCAGCTCTTTTAGCCAGAAAACTGCTGATGGCAGTCAATTTATCCGGTGTCCGATGGATTAATTTCCAAAAAATCCCGATTAAAATTTTTTTTTGTTTTTTGGGATCGTCTAAATCTCCGCTCTGCAGGGTTAAAATTCTTTTTGCTCTGGGATATAAATATTTAGTAAGCAATAAAGCGCCGCCGGCATAACTTTCCATTACGGCATGAACAATGTTTGGTTTTATTTTTCTTAATCTTAAAGATGCTAAAAAAGGATATAGATATTTGTCAATTTTTTTAAAGCCAATGCCCACCCGGATTAATTTAAAAAAGGGGCGATTTTCTGTTAGAGGCAGTTTTCTATCTAGTCGGCAGGTAATTAATGTCATTTCATATTTCTTTCCCAATCTCTCTATAATTTCTTTGGCCATCTGCTCGGCCCCGCTCATAAACGGCTCATAAAAAGCCGACAAAACAACGACTTTTTTATTATTTGCGTCTATCATTATACCATTTGTAAGTTAAGGCCAAATTTTCATCCAAACGATCCTCTATTGTGCCAAGGAGTTTGTGCATTTTCGTAACATCTGGACTGCGGTATCTTATTTCATATTTTCTAGGAGGTAAAAATTTTGGTTTTAAATCCTTGCTACTTATACGAATTAATCTTTCGGCCAAATCTAAAATGGTTGTTTGTCTGCCAATACCGATATTAACCACTTCGCCGTTTGTCTCCGCTACCAAAAGGGCTTTAATTGATAATCGCGCAACATCTTCAACATAAATAAAATCCCGGGTCTGGTAACCCTCGCCAAAAATGGTCGGTGGCTCATTGTTTATTATTTGCTTGATAAAAACTCCGATTACAAATCCATAAGCAGATGATTCCTGTCTTGGTCCAAAGACATTAAAAAATCGCAAAGAACAAGTAGGCAAGCCGTGGCTGTCAGTATAAATTTTCATCATCCTTTCGCCCATCAATTTCACCAGGGCATACAAATGCAATTGATGATTTTGATTATTTTTTATTTCCCGATTGGTGTCTTCGGAAAGCGGCATTTCGCTAGTGTCTCCATAAGCTTCGGAAGAAGAAGCAAAAATCACTTTCTTCACATTATGTTTTTTTGAGAGTTTTAATATATTCTCAATTCCTGTGATATCGGAAATAACCAATAAAGGATTTTCTTCAACTCTTTTTACTCCTATAACAGCGGCAAAATGAAAAACGTAATCAATTTTATAATCGACAAAAATTTTTTCTAATTCATCATATTTATTAACATCTCCCTTTAAAAAAACAAACAAGGAATTTGTTTTATTGTGGGCTATATTTTCTTCTTTTCCGGTAAATAAATTATCAAAACATATTACTTTAGCTCCTAACTCAAGTAATTTATCGCACAAATGCGAGCCGATAAAACCCGCTCCACCCGTCACTAATATTGTTTTTTGAGGTTTGCTTAAATCCATAGATATGCTTTAATATACAATAAAATGCCCGAAAAAGCAAAGAAAAATAAAATATTATATATAATCACAAAATCTGTCTGGGCCGGAGCGGGAAAATATGTTTATGATTTGGCTACTGGATTGCCGAGAGATAAATTTGAGATTTTTGTGGCAGCTGGGGGAAAAGATGCTGTGGCAAAAAAAATTATTGAAGCTGGTATTCCTTATTTTGAAATAAAAAATTTTCAAAGAGATATCAGTATCTTTAAAGAAATGTTGGCATATTTTGAAATCCTCTGGTTGTTATTAAAAATTAGGCCAGATATTATTCATGTTAATAGTTCAAAGGCAGGCGGAGTAGTGGGAATAGCCAGTTGGGATTATCGCTTTTTAACTTTTAATTTTAAAATTAAAAGTATTTTTACCGCCCATGGCTGGGCTTTCCATGAAAGCCGGCCTAAATGGCAGATTTGGCTGATAAGATTATTAACGAAAATAACCTGTCTCTATTACTCAAGAATTATTTGCGTTTCAGAATATGATTGTTTATCTGCTATAAAAAACCGCATTGCCCCGGCTAAAAAATTAATCACCATTCATAATGGGATTAAGATTGATGAATATAAATTTTTATCTAAAACAGAATCGAGAAAAAAATTTAACCTTTCGGATTCTAATTTTGTAATCGGCACTATTGGTGAATTTACAAAAAACAAAGGCTATATATACTTGATTGAGACAATCAAGAATTTACAATTTTCAATTTCCAATTTTCAATGCGTGATAATAGGATTCGGAGAAGAATATGATAATTTAAAATTTAAAATTAAAAATTTAAAATTAGAAGATAAGATTTTTTTAGTAAAAAATCTGTCTGATGCTTATAAGTACCTCAAGGCTTTTGATATTTTTATTTTGCCTTCTCTAAAAGAAGGTTTGCCATATGTTTTACTTGAAGCCGACCTGGCAGAAGTTCCTATTATTGCAACAAAAGTTGGCGGAATACCGGAAATAATCCAAAACGAAAAAACCGGCTTATTAATAAACCCGGCTAATCCAGATGAACTTGCAGATGCAATTAGAAATTTAATAAATAATCCTGATTTACGCAAAAAACTAAGCATCAACGCCAATCAAAAAATCTTTCAGGAATTTTCCTTTGAAAAAATGCTAAAAAGAACCTTGGCGGCGTATGAGAATAAAGCCAGCTGCGGCAATAATGCCGATTCCTAAAATTATTATCAGCCATTTTTTGAGACTCCATGAATTATCTTGACTGGCAGTAATAACATTTGCAGTTTGAGCCGTAGAAGTAGAAATAACTTCAGGAATAGTTTCTTTTGAACTGACAATAGATGTTGGTTCTGATTCTTTTTCGGAAATCGTATTTTTGATACCTGCTGGCTTTTGCCAAGAAAAAGCTTTTGAGCCGTTGGGATATAAAAGATCAACAGTATCACTGATACCTGCTTCTAGTCCTGAATTTGATGAGGGGATTATTAAATTTGAATTTGCTTTAATCAGTGTTGAGGCCGGCAATTTAAAAGTTTTGTCCCCTACCCTAAGATACCAGTCAGATATATCTAAAACAATATTAGCTCCATTAAAAAGTTTGATAAAATCTTTGTTGGCTTCGGAAATTATTATTTGATTGGGAATAATTTTTACTAAAGCGCGGTCCGATGTCGAATATTTACCCGAAGACACATCAAGAACAACAATATATTCGCCGGGATATCTGTAAAAATGCTTAACATTTTGACCCTCGCTAGACGCGCCATCCCCGAAATTCCACAGATAACGAGCATTTTCCAGAGGTTCTTTTTGAAGTCCTAAAGCCTGGCCGGAAAAATAAACATCTGCGCCAACCACCGCTGTTTTGTCCTCACCGGCATTGGCATAGATTTGCGGCTCGGTGGGCCAAGCCTCCGAAGATTGTTGCGATTGAGATTGGGAACTTGATGATGAAGTTTGCGGTTGCGATTGCTGTTCAGAAATAATTATATTCTGCGTTGTTGTCCATTGAATATTCCATTCTCCAGCCGGCCAATTCTGCCAATCAGCGCAAGTCTTGGTTTCGCTTTCCGGCCGCAGGGCAATATTTATTGTGAGTACATAATTTCTAACGGTTGAATCTTTATAATAGAAACTTCGATTGGCTGTACCTTTATTCATTATCAAAATATTTACAGGATTCCAGCTTGTATTACTTGAGGAAAATTCGCCCGTCGCCGATGTAGTTTTCAACTGAAGACATCCTGTCTGCGGAAGATTAAAAGAATTTCCACTAGCATCCTGCGCTTGAATGGTCAATTTTTCGGAAATCGTATTTGGTTTTATCGTCTGCTGGGTTGTCGTAAAAACAAATTGTGATATATCACTCGCCAAAGCAATATTAATGCTAAATAAAAAAATAAAAAAAACTTTATCATTTACTCAAATTTTATTTTATCTCCTGGTTTAAGAATTCCGGATTTTTTATTATTGTTTTCTTTATTTTCCTCTTTATTTTCTTCTTTCATTACCTTACTCAAAACCTCTCGCAGTTCATCAAGTTTTGGTTCTTTTCGCTTGACTGGCGGCTTTTTCTCCTCTAATTCTTTTAATGATATTGTTGGTCTGACAGTTGGCGGAGGAAGGGGTGGTGCTTGCCCTATTGGTTTTCGGGGAAGAGGAGGTTTGGCTTCCTCAAGAGGAACATGCCATTTGAGAATCTTTTCTTCAACTTTTTCCCTGTTCGTAGCATATTTTTCTCGTGATTTTTCAATGATTTTATCAGCATAATTTTCCGTTTTGGTAATCATGGGAGGAAGAGTGCTGGCGGAAAAGGGTCGAGAAGCTACTCCGTCTATCATCAGTTTCAAATAAATATTGGCAAAACCGAGATTAACCAAATCTTGAACATAAAAATCCGGAGCAAATTCTTTCTCTAGGGTTTCAGCATCATAAGCGCCCACCCTGAAACTTATTAAGGTGCCGACATTGCCAAAAACCGCGTCGCGGACAGTTTCATCCATCTGAGCAATATATTGATGGGCCAAAGTTAAATTAAGGCGATATTTTCTTGCTTCGGAAAGAATATCTTTAAATGATTCAGTGGCAAAACTTTGAAATTCATCAACATAAAGATAAAAATCTTGCCTTTGTTCTTCAGGAACATCAACCCGGCTCATGGCTGCTAAATATATTTTTGTAATGAGCATTGCTCCAATAAGTCGCGAGTTTTCTTCACCAATCCTTCCTTTGGAAAGATTCATTATAAAAATTTTCTTTTTATCCATTAGGTCGCGAATATCAAAAGAGGATTTCGTTTGTCCAATGATGTTTCGGATAACAGGATTAGAAATGAATTGGCCAACTTTATTCTGAATGGCGGCCCCGGCCTCGGTCATATATCTCTCGGGGTATTTTGCAAATTCCTCTGTCCAAAATGCTTTTACAACAGGGTCATTAATTTTGGAAATCACTTCCTGGCGATAATTCCTGTCAGAAAGCATCCGGTTAATGCCCAAAAGAGTGGATTGAGGATATTCAAGAAGCGCAAGAATACAATTATTTAGAATGTATTCCATTCTTGGCGACCAGACATCAGGCCATATTTTTTTAAAGACGCCCAAAAGACCATTGGCAATAAGATAGCGCTGATTAGGACTGACATTTTCCATAATATTAAAAGCGACGGGCCAATCAATATCATGGGGGGCAAAATAAAGAACATCGTTAGAGCGCGTTTCCGGAACAAAACTGAGCATTTTTTCTGCAAACTCGCCGTGAGGATCAACAATTCCAACGCCTTCTCCGTTCAAAATGTCTTGAATAGCCATGTTTTCCAGAAGAGTTGTTTTACCCATTCCGGTCTTTCCGATGATATAGATGTGCTTGGTCCGGTCTTGGCGTTTAATGCCGAAAGGCTTTCTTTCGTTGCGAAAGTTTGTCTCCGCAAAGTAAACAACGTTATTTTTATTTTCATTAGCCATTTTATTTATTATAATTTTTATTTGCCTTTATCATTGCCTTTAATAAAATCGGCTCATAGCCAGCTTTTTGGGCTACTCTTAATAAAGCCATTGTGTCTTTGGGAAAACACTTTCCTCCAAAACCCCTTTTATTTTTAAAAACAGCAGTGTGCATTGGTTCAACTCTTGGATCGTCTAACCATCCTTCTCTTACTCGATGCCAATTCGCTCCTAATTTTTCACAAATATCTCTTAATTCGTTGGCAAAAATGACTCTTGTTGCTCCATGGGCATTTACAGCATACTTCACAATTTCTGCTTCCACTGCTTTCATAAATCTTATTCTAGTGGAAGGTCCGACTTTTGGCAAAAAAATATCTGCTATTTCTGAACAATCTTTGTCGTCTCCTCCTAAAATTAAAAAACCGTGGGCAAGAGGATTTTGGGGATCAGGATATTTTGGCGGAGTCCAATATTTTGACTCGCCGATAAATTCAGGGCTTACGACAATTCTTTTTTTGTATTTTTTCTTCAATCTGTCAGTGGTTCCGGGTTCAATAGTAGATTTTATTAAAATTAAACTTGTTTTAAGCCAAGAAACAGATTTTTCCACAATAGAAGTATCGCAACTTCCGTCTTTTTTGGAAGGGGTAGGAACACAGATAATAGCCAATTTGCATTTATTCACCTCGTTCCTGCTGCCAATTCTAAGGGGTTCATCAAATTGAACAGCATTAGGGAAAATTTTTAGCATTCCCTTGCCAACATGGCCCAATCCTATTATGGCAACATTATTGTTGTTTTCCATATTAAATTAAAAATAACATTTAATGACTATAAATCAAGGGCTTCTCGGGTATATTTGTTGGCTGAGTCCCAAAGCAACCAAGAATTCAAACCAGCATCATAAACTGCTTGTTTTTCTTTGCGCACCATTGAGGCATCATAATTGGCGCCCAAATCAAAATCCTGAAGCCAGGGTCTTAATTTTGAAGGAGTGGAACTAGCAGCAATAAGCCGAGCCGAAGAGCTGGCCATTGCTTCGTTTATTATTTCATAAGGATGCTCTGCCGGATTTTTAAAACCGTCGAAAGTCGGCGGATAATGCGAGGGATAAACCATGGGACAAATATAATCGAAAGATGGCTCAATTTTTTCCAAAATCTGGCCAATGTTAAGATCGTCAGTATGGGTTGTGATCATTCCAAAAACATCAATTGACAAGGGCACTCCCTTATCTCTAAGATGTTCTTTTAGATAAGCAGAGAAAATTTTAATTTCGTCCGACATTGAAAAATTAGCCGGGCAGTGAGAATAATAAATATCTTTCATGTTGCCGTCAGAAGCAAATCTTATGTAATCGAAATTTAATTCATCAAAACCTACATTTACCGCCTCTTTCCCGATTTTAACCGTATAATCCCAAACTTCTTGAGAACAAGGATCAAGCCAGGTAATTCCTTTTTTGTCTTTCCAGGTTGTAACTTTATCTTTTCTTTTTATGGCCAGCTCCGGCTGTTTTTTTGCTAGATACGGATCCTGAAAAACAGAAATTCTGGCAATGGCATAAATATTTTTGGAGTGAAGTTCGTTTAAAAATTCCCTAATATCAGGAATACGATTTTCCGAAGAGCCTATTGCTTTCAAATCCGGATCAGTCACTTCAAAAGAAATTCTGCCAGTGTAATCTTTGACATCAATGACAAAGGAATTCAGTTCTGTCTTTTCAATTAATTTAATCAGACCTTCACGCCAGCTTTTGTCGCCAGCCACCCAACTGGTCATGTAAATTCCCCGGACCGGGTCCGGAGTCTTAATATGGGAAACAATATTTGGAGCCTGTCCGTCATCACTAAATCCTGCTGTTGCGGGTGGGCTTGAATATTTAAAATTGGGTACCTTCAAAAAATAACTGATACCCAAAACAACGAAAACAAAAAAAAATGCTAATCCAAGTTTAAGATATTTTTTCATTTATGGTCTCGTTTATCCCTTTCCGAAAAGAAATAAAAGCAATTATAAGGCCTGTTATAATTGTTAATATTTTTTGAACTGAAGAAGGGAAACCTAAAAGACCGAGAAGAATAAGCCAAAGCCCCAAAACACTGATAACCCAATTTTTTTTCCAGCTCCACATATGCTTTTATATTATCACAATTTCTTCCTCTAAGTCTATCTTGAATTTTTCTTTAACTTTTTCTTTGCAGAGTTTGATAAGTTCAAGCACATCTTCGGCTTTGGCGTTGCCAAGATTAACAATAATATCAGCATGTAATCCTGAAATCTGGGCATCGCCGACTTTCGCGCCCTTAAGCCCGCATTCCTCAATTAATTTTCCCGCGGCCAAGGGTTTAGGATTCTTAAAAATACAACCAATTGACGGCTGCGGTGGAATTCTGTCTTTTCTCTGCATTAAATTATTTTTTATTTCTTGTTTTATTTTTTCTTTATTATCTTTTTTTAATTCCAGCTCGATTTCTAAAATTACCTTTTTATTATCTATATTTTTAAATTTACTATCACGATAACAAAAACCGCATTCTTCTTTTGAATATTCTTTATCTAAAGTTTTAATCTTTTTTATTGATTCAGATATACATTTTCCAAAAGCTCCGCAATTTCCAGCCACGCATCCGCCAATAGTCCCAGGAATTCCAATTCCCCATTCCAGACCAGATAAACCCGCTTCAGTGGCCGCCATTATTATTTGACTTAATAAAGTTCCTGAATTAGCAATGATATTTGAATCACGAATCACGAATTTTGAATCATTTATTTTTATTGCCACGCCATTATAGCCGTCATCCCCAAATAAAATATTACTGCCCGAACCAAAAACAAAATAAGGCAGATTTTTATCTTCCGCAAATTTTATTGCCCCTAAAATTTCTTCTTTATTTTTTGCAACAACAAAATACCTGGCTAGTCCTCCAATCTCAAAAGTAGAATGATTTTTCAGCGGCTCGTTTTCTTTAATATCTAATTCTTTAATATCTAATATCATTGTGCAATTATTTGACGTCTTTCAAATAATTTCTAACCTTTCCAATAAATAAATCAATCAACAATATAAAAATTATCAAAATCAGGATTACTAATAATTTATGCGTTACCCAAAAACCATTGATATAAGTCCAAATATTATAAAAGAATCTATCAAACCAATTGTAATCAACAGATGGAAATCTAATGACCTCTTTACTAATTTTATCCCCATTAACTTGGACCTTTATATAGTGATTAAAATAGTGATCGGCGTCGGTCCCCCATAATTCTGAACCAGCGCCGCCGGTGATGATATAGTTTATTCCGTTCTTTGTTTCGTCGAAATAAGCATGAATATGGGAAGCAAAAACAGTATCAACTTTATACTTTTCTATTAGATTAATAAATTCTTGAGCATTCTGTTTGTTGGACAGGGAATGATTGGTGTCGGGACGGGGGTCAAAAGCTGGCACATGTAAAAAGACAAATTTATGCTGATAGTTTTTCTGCAATTGTTCCTCCAACCATTTCATCTGCACCGCATCAATTCTGTCTTCGTTGGCATCATCTAAAACAATAAACAAAGAATTATCATAATCAAATGAATAATAAAATTTACCAAAAATATCAAAATAGTTTTCTGCCCCACTCTCTCGAATATCATGATTGCCAACCGCGACCAAAAAGGGCGTTTGCTCGTTTTTTATCATATTGTAAAAGATGCGGTATTTTGCTTTTTCGCCGTCATATACCAAATCCCCAATATCAATGGCAAAAATATAATGGTCATTATCAATGTTTTTTAAAATTTTATTAAATACCTTGAAGCTGTTTTTGTTATCACCCATTACGGCAAAGCTAAAGTTGTTTGAAAGCGCGGAAGAATGAATTTTATCAATTTGTTTTTGATTATAATTGCCCGGGCCAACTGGCAAATAATTATTTAGGCCAATGATTGTTAGAAAAACAACAATAGCAACAACAGCAACTACATGACGCTTTTTAGAGAAATATTTTTTAAAGTTATCTTTTAATAACATATAATGCGCGTGGAAGGAATCGAACCTTCGACCCCGTTCTTATCAGGAACGTGCTCTACCACTGAGCCACACGCGCGGCTGTTTTTTATATTATAACAAAAAACCGCCCCGTTCAAGAGGCAGTTTTTTTGTTCTCATATTATTTTTTCTTTTGTTCCGTTCGGTAGTCTCAATTTTGAGTTCCGAGACCAACACTCTCTATCCCTGCTAGGCAGGGTCGACCTAACTTAGCCCCGATATAAAATCGAAGCAGTTAAGTTTAAATTAATCCACGACCAGCTTCCGCTAGCCGTGCCTTGTTACGACTTCGTCTTTGTCACCAAGCTTACCGTAGTCCTCCGTAAACGGAGAGTTTTGGGTATTCTCGGCTTCCCTGACGTGACGGGCGGTGAGTACAAGACTTGAGAACGTATTCACCGCGGTATAGCTGACCCGCGATTACTAGCGATTCCGGCTTCATGAGGTCGAGTTGCAGACCTCAATCCGAATTGAGGCCGGCTTTGATGGGATTTGCTCCGCCTTTCGGTTTCGCAGCCCATTGTACCGGCCATTGTATCATGCGTGTGGCCCAGGGCATCAGAGGGCCATGCTGACTTGGTGTCATCCTCTCCTTCCTCCCCGTATAACGGGGCAGTCTCGTCTGATACTTGTAACAGACAACAAGGGTTGCGTTCGTTACCCCACTTAAGGGAACAATTCAAATCACGAACTGACAACAGCCATGCAGCACCTGTCCAGCCGCCTCTTGTGAAGGAATCCCGACTTTCGCCGGGACGTCGTCTGGATTTCAAGCCCTGGTGAGGTTCTTCGTTCATCGTCGAATTAAACCGCATGATCCACCGCTTGTGCAAGTCCCCGTCTATTCCTTTGAGTTTTAGCCTTGCGGCCGTACTTCCCAGGCGGTTCTCTTAACGCGTTAGCTTCGCCTCTCCAAGGGTCGATACTTGGAAAAGCCAGAGAACATGGTTTAGGGCGTGGAATACAAGGGTATCTAATCCTTTTTTATGCCCACGCTTTCGTGTTTCAGGGTCAGAAATGCGCCAGTATGCTGCCTTCGCCTTTGGTGTTCCCCACGATATCAACGGATTTCACCCCTACACCGTGAGTTCCGCATACCTCTCGCACTCTCTAAGTCGAGCCGTTCCCTGCCCCCCTTCTATGTTAAGCACAGATTTTTGAGGCAGGACTAACTCAACCCCCTACACACCCTTTACGCCCAATAATTCCGGACAACGCTCGGGGTACTCGTATTACCGCTGCTGCTGGCACGAGTTTAGCAACCCCTTATTCATAGAGTAATATCATCGGAATTTTTCCTCTATAAAAGAAGTTTACGCCCCTAAGGGCTTCATCCTTCACGCGGCGTCGCTCCATCAGGCTTTCGCCCATTGTGGAAGACTCTCGACTGCTGCCACCCGTAGGTGTATGGGCCGTGTCGCAGTCCCATCGTCGGGGGTCAAGCTCTCACTCCCCCTAGCCGTCATAGCCTTGGTAAGCAATTACCTTACCAACTAGCTGATAGCCCGCAGGCCGATCTCAAAGTGTCTTGCGACTTTCCCCTTTCGGGATATCGGGAATTAGCCCCGCTTTCGCGGGGTTATGCCCGTCTTTGAGGTGCGTTCCTACGTGTTAATGACTCGTTCGCCGGTTGTCTCGCATTGCTGCGAGACCCCCATGACTTGCATGCCTTCTCCACGCCGCCAGCGTTCGTCCTGAGCCAGGATCAAACTCTCAATAAAAATTGCTTACGCAATTTTTGGTTTTGAACGGAACAAAAGAAAAAATAATATTTGCACATATTTCAAAGTTCAGACAATTAACCATCCAGTATAGAGATTATATACTCCCCAAAATCAATGTCAAGCCTTTTTTATTTTTCTCGTCTGGATTTTATAAAGTGTTACCAAAAGGGGTGAGGCTAGAAAGATTGAGGAATAGGTGCCAAAGAAGACGCCGATAATGAGGGCGAGAGAGAAATATTTGATTGTCTCTCCGCCAAAAAAGAATAAGGCTAAAAGAACAAAAATTACAGTTAAAGAAGTATTGATGGAACGGGTGATTGTTTGATTAATGCTCAAGCCAACAGTTTCCTCAAAATCCTTGCCAATATTTTTCCGTAAATTTTCTCTAATCCTGTCAAAAACAACAATGGTGTCGTGAACAGAAAAACCAAGCACCGTGAGAATGGCGGTGACAAAAAGAATATCTATCTGCACGCCAAAATATTTTCCCAAAACAGCAAAAATGCCGATGGGCGCAGTAACATCGTGAATCAAAGCAGCCACGGCCATTAAGCCATATTTAAAAGAGGAAACTGGCTTGCCTGCTTTTCTAAAGGCAAGGGCGATGTAAAGAATAATCATCACCGCCACTAAAATAACAGCGTAGATTGATTTTTGCGTCAGTTCTTTGCCAATGGTCGGACCAATAGAATCAAAATGAATTTCATTAAAAGAGCCAGTGGAGGAAATTTTTTCTAACAAAGCCTGGTGTTCTTCTTCGGTAAGATTTTTTGAGCGAATAATCACACCCTTCTCGCCTGTCGGCTGAATAGAAATATTGCCCAACTTTAATTCAGAAATTTTATTCTGGATAATTGCCGTTTCAGGTCGACTGTTCTGGTATTCAGCCTCAAGTAGCGAACCGCCAGTAAATTCAATACTCAAATTAAGACCAAAGTAAAAAATAGAAAATAAACTGACTAAAACCAGCAGCCCCGAAATCGTATACCAAATTTTTCTGTGTTTGACTATGCCCATAAAAATTTTGAAAACTTATCTTCACCTTTCGCGCCCAGGGCCAACAAAAATGTCCTGCTAATTGTAATGGCTGAAAACATACTGACCAAAACGCCGATGCCGAGAGTAAGAGCAAAACCCTTAACCATACTTGTACCCAGCCAGAAAAGAATAATCGAAGTAATCAGACTGGAAACATTGGAATCGCGAATAGAAAACCAAGCCCGTTCAAATCCTTCGGTAATGGCAGCCGGCAAGGCCTTGCCTAGCCGGCGTTCTTCTTTCATTCTTTCAAAAATAAGAATATTGGCGTCAACCGCCATGCCAATAGAAAGAATAAGACCAGCAATGCCAGCCGCGGTCAGAGTTACAGGAATAAGCTTAAACAAAAACAGCATAATAGTGGTATAAATCATCAAAGCCAGAACCGCAATCAAACCGGGCAAACGGTACCAAAGAATTAAAAAAAGTGCCACTAAAATTAATCCGTAAATTCCGGCCCGGATGCCGCTGGTCAAAACTTTTTCGCCAAGTGTCGGTCCAATATTTTCTTGGGAAATCAAACTAATGGGCAGGGGTAAGGCGCCGGAATTTAAACGCTGGACAAGCGTTTGCGCTTCTTTGGGGGTGAATTGTCCGGTTATTTGCGCTTTGCCACTGGGAATTTCTTCTCTAACTACAGGAACACTAATAGGGGCGCCGTCTAAAAAAATAGCAATATGTTTGTCAATATTTTCTTTTGTAAGTTTGGCGAAAATTTTTCCGCCTTCATCGTTAAATTCAAGAAGAACTGTCGGCTCATAAGTTGTTTGATTAAATTCCAGGGTCGCCTTTTTAAGATAGCGACCAGTCAGGTCGGTAGGCAAAAAAAGTTTATTAAAATCTTGTTCCGTTGTGGAGGCACTGGAGTTTTCTGTTCTAAATTCCAAAAACGGCGTCTCTCCTATCATTTTTATTGCCTGAGTAACGTCGGTCACGCCCGGCAATTCAATAATAAGACGTTGTTCCCTGTTTCCTATTGTTTTCAAAATTCCTTTCTGTTCTACCTGAATAAGGGGTTCGGTCACGCCGAAAAAATTTATTCTTCTTTCCAGAACATCACGGAGACCGGACATGGCATCACCTATTTCCTCTGGCTTGATTTGAGAAGTATCGGCTTGGTAAACAAGATGAACCCCGCCCCGCAAATCAAGGCCGAGTTTAAAAGGTTTGGCAAAAATTGAATCCGGACTGAAGATGTGTAAGACATCAAAATAGCCGAGCGCAATGCCGGCTAAAATAAAAATAACGGCAATCATTCGGTATTTCAGCATTACTCTTGATTATATGAAATTTTAAAGATTTTGCAAATCACCAAAGAAGATAATATTCCGATTATTGCTCCCCCTAAAACATCTATTGGCCAATGGACGCCATTAATAACGCGAGTAATAGAAATTAAAATCGCGCCAATAAAAAATAAAATTGACCATTTTTTATGAAAGAAGAAAACTGCCATTGCCAGAGCAAAGAAAAATGCAGCGTGGCCAGACGGAAAAGAACCACCGGTTTCATGAAAAATAAGCTGATGAACTGTATTATTCAAAAACGGTCGGGGAACATAATAGAAATATCTGATAATTTCTGTAATCACTCCACGGGACAAAATTGTGGAAATCGCAGCAAGAGCAAAAATTTTTGTTCTTTCTTTATTTTCTTTTTTATTCAGCAAAACAATAATCACAAAAACCGCAACCAAAATATAAGCAAAATACTGGCCGAAAAAAATTATCAAACCATCAAAACAAACTGACCTCCCCGCTAAATTATTTAAGTAAAAAAATAAAGCTTGGTTCATTTTTTATTCAGTTCAATTAAATTTTTAAAAACCATGGCTACGGTGAGAGGACCGATGCCGCCGGGAACTGGCGTGAAAAGTGATGCTTTTTCCGCCACTGCTGGTTCAACGTCGCCCTTGAGCGAACCCGCATCTATAATTATAACACCTTCTTTTACTATTTCTGATTTTATCAATCCTGGCCTGCCAGCGCCGGAAATAACTATATCAGCATTTTGGGTAAATAAAGAAATATCAGGCGTGAATTCATTAACAACAGAAACCGTCGCGCCTTGATTTATAAACCATACATTCGCGGGCATACCAACCAGTTTTCCCGCACCTACCACAACGACATTTTTCCCGCGCGCTTCAATTTTATTTCTCTCAAAAATTTCTTTAATTGCACCAACAACCGGCGGCAAAATTTTGGAATGCCCAGTGGCAAAATCGCCGAACGCCCGCGAAGACAGAACATCAACATCCTTGCTTGTGATTATGCCGTTTAAAACATATTGGGTTTTAATCTGGGATGGTAATGGCAATTGCAAAATTACCCCGTCATTTTCTTTAATATGGCTAATTTCAGCCATTTTTTGACGAAGTTGATTTGTGGAAATGTCAGCCGAAAGATTATAAACCCGCGTTTCTGCTCCAATTTCTTGCCCAAATTTTATTTTTTTTTCAATAAATTTTTTAGAGGCCTCGTCATCACCAACCATAACAATTGCCAATTTTAATCCTTTGCCATTTAAAGTGGCTTTAATTTCCTCTGCTATTTTTTTGCCATCAATTAACATAAAATTTTGTGAATTTTTTCAGCGATTTTTTTCATTTCTTTTTCTTTCATTCCAAGAGTTGTAACTGCTGGTGTGCCCAACCGAATTCCCGACGGATCTCTTGGCTTGCGAGTGTCATAGGGAATCATATTTTTATTGACAATGATTCCGACTTTTTCCAGTTTTTCTCCGGCTTCTTTACCAGTCAAACCAAATGGCGTCACATCAACAAGCATTAAATGATTATCCGTTCCATTGGAAATTAATTTAAAACCAAGTTTTTTTAATTCGCTGGCAAGCATCTTGGCATTTTTCACAACCTGCCTGGCATATTTTTTGAAACTCGGCCTCAGCGCTTCTTCCAGACAAACGCCAATGGCGGCAATAGTATGCAAATGCGGTCCGCCCTGCAAACCAGGAAAAACCGTTTTTTCAATATTATCCGATAATTCTTTTTTAGAAATTATTATCGCACCCCTTGGTCCGCGAAGAGTTTTCTGAGTAGTAGTGGTAACTATGTCAGCGTATGGAAATGGCGACGGATGAACGCCGCCGACCACAAGCCCGGCGATATGAGAAATATCAGCCATCAACAACGCACCAACCGAATCAGCAATTTTCTTGAATTTTTTAAAATCTAATTTTCTAGGATAGGCAGAATGGCCGGCCACGATTAATTTCGGCTTGAATTTTTTCGCCAGCTTCGCAATTTCTCCGTAATCAATAAACCCTTTGCGGTTAACGCCATAATGTTCAAACTTAAACAATTTGCCGGTCCAACTAATTTTATGACCGTGAGTCAAATGGCCGCCGTGCTCCAAGGACATTGCTAGTACGCGGTCGCCTAAACTTAAAACACCGAGGTAAACTGCTAAATTAGCAATACTGCCAGAATAAGATTGAATACTAACACCGTATTTTTTCTGCGATATTTTGAATACTTTATAAATCAATCTTTTAACCTCGTCTTCAATTTTATCAACTATTTCGCAGCCAAAATAATATCTCTGATGAGATTTGCCTTCGGCATATTTGTTGGTCAATTCCGAACCCAAAACAGCCAAAACATTTTTGGAAACATAATTTTCAGAAGGAATAAGATTAATAACTTTTTTCTGCCTTTGTTTTTCCAGCTCAACCAATTTTTCAATCATGAATAAATTCTAATCTTTCACGACATTTTTTTCAATTATATTCCTAAAAATTCGGCAGTGGCGTCTTCAGGATGAGAATCGCGAGCATAGCGACGCATACCCATTAATATTCCCAACCCGGCAAAAGTAGTAATCAAATTTGACCCGCCGTAGCTCATAAAGGGTAAGTTGACGCCGGTAATAGGGAGAATTCCGACGTTCATTCCTATATTAATTAAAAAATGAGCAATTAAAAAAATTGCCAATCCGATTCCGAAAAGAACCTCAAAATTGCTCTGGCCAAGATAAGCATTTCTTAAAATTCTCCAGATTAATATTCCATAGAATAAAAAAATAAGAAAAACGCCGACCAGCCCCCATTCCTCGCTAAAGGCGGCAAAAATAAAATCAGTTTGATGTTCCGGCAAAAAACCCAAACGGCTTTGACTTCCATAACCAATCCCCTTGCCAAAAAACTGACCCGAGCCAACGGCAATTGTTGACTGAACAGCATTATACCCTGCCCCTCGAATATCTTTAAGGGGGTGAAGAAAAGTGATAATACGTTCTTTTTGATAGGGCTTGAAAACGAAAAACCAGGAAACGCTAAAAATAAAAATAAGAAGAAGAAAAATTAAAAGTAAGTGTTTTTTGCTAATGCCGGAAACCATTATCATTCCAAGCCAAATAGAGAAAATAATGAGACTAGAACCAATATCGGGCTGAAAAAAAACAAGGAGTGTCGGAATAATCATATAGATACCAGAAATAATAATATGTTTTATATTAGCAATCTCAATATGACGCCGAGAAAAATATTTTGCCCAAATAAAAATAAGAATAAGTTTGATTGGATCAGCTGGCTCTATTGAAAAAAAATGCGCTTTCAGCCAGCTCGTTGCTCCCCGGACAGGATTCCCAAAAACCAAAAGAATAGTGAGAGTGCCAATTGATAATAAAAAGAGGGAAATTAAAATTTCACTCCGACGCAAAAATCGCCAATCAATAAAACTAAAGGCAAAAAAAATTATAAAACTAATCCCAACCCAAATAAGCTGGCGCGAAAAAAAATAATCGTTCTCAGTACCAAAAGAGCGCATGGTAATCAACCCGGCAACTAGAAGAGGAATGATTGCCCCAAAAAGGATCCAGTCAATGTGTCTAAGGTTCATATTAAGGAGCCAACTCCGTCCTTAAAAATATTTCGCTTGAAGAAGGTTCTTCAGAAAACGGCTGAGGCCAAGTAAAGACTACTTCCTGAGAAGATTCTCCGGCAATACTATCAACTGTGGTCAGGCTGACGCCTTTTGCATTTTTATCTTTGTCATAAAGAACAGCCGCCACGTCAATATTATTAATAACGGAAACGGATTTATTTTCAAGGGTTATTATCAAACGGGGAAAAGGAGGATTATTTAAAAATTGTTTTTTAGAAACAACAAGAGGAGGCTTTTCTTTTTCAGTTCGTTCCCATTGGAAATTTTTTTCAAACTCAATAAAGACTTGACCAGGGGTCCGCAAACCCACATCAACATTTGTCTCAATAATTGGAAAAGTTTCGCCGGGAGTAATAAAGGTTTCACCTTCCTTAATAGCAATCAAGATATTATCTTTATCATAAATTTTAAATTTATACTTAAGAGAAGTGATACTTAAAAAAAGATTTGGATTTTTGACAAGAACAGCTATATCATATTTACCTTTGGAAATTTCAAAAAACCTACTCCATAAAACAATCAAATTTTGAACTTCACCCAGGCATTTTTTGGGGCATGGTCCGCCGCAATCAATTCCCTCTTCATCCTGATTCTGTTTATTGTCAAAACAAGTCGGTTTAGTTGCTCCTGACCAAATAAAAAATATTATCGCCGAAATAACAAGAACAAAAATGAGAAAATAAATGAGTTGTTTTTTTATTGTCCAGGGAATAATCATTAGTTTTATTTTATAATTTTTAAACCAAAATTAAAAGCAGAGTGCTGGCGACGACCTACTTTCCCCAAAAAGAGTATCATTGGTACTACGATGTTTAACTTCTCTGTTCGGAATGGGAAGAGGTGTTGCCATCGCGTTAAATCACCAGCACTCTGCTTTTAAAATGCAGACCCCGCTTAGCGGGGCAGGTATACAAATTTCCTAATAGGAACGAGCTCATTAGTACTCCTCAGCTGAACCCCTTACGGGGCTTACACTTAGAGCCTATCAAGGTTGTAATCTTCAACCGAGCTCCATCCCGCCTCACAGCGGGACAAGATTCTTAATCTTGGAGTGGGCTTCTCACTTAGATGCTTTCAGTGATTATCCCTTCCCAACATAGCTACCCAGCAATGCTCCTGGCGGAACAACTGGTACACCAGAGGTTAGTTCGTTCTGATCCTCTCGTACAAAGAACGACTCTCCTCAAGAATCTAACGCCTGCAGCAGATAGGAGACCGACCTGTCTTACGACGGTCTGAACCCAGCTCACGTAACTTTTTAATTGGCGAACAGCCAAACCCTTGGGACCTTTTCCAGCCCCAGGATAAGTTGAGCCGACATCGAGGTGCCGATCCCTGCCGTCGATATGGACTCTTGGGCAGGACTAGCCTGTTATCCCCGGAGTAGCTTTTATCCGTTAATCTTCCACTGCATCTAATGCAAATGGTCGGTTCACTATGCTCTGCTTTCGCATCTGCTTGACCTGTCCGTCTTGCAGTTAAGCCAGCTTGTGCCATTACACGACCGGTACGGTTTCCATCCGCACCTAGCTGACCTTAATAGACTCCTCCGTTACTTTTTAGGAGGAATTCGCCCCAAACAAACTACCCACCAGACACTGTTTCTTAGTGTTTTTGCCACTAAGGTTAGATTTTAGTCTTTTAAAGAGCGGTATTTCACTGTTGACTCCATCCCGACCGAAATCGGGACTTCAAAGTCTCCCGCCTATTCTACGCATTGAAAGACTAAAACCAATGTCAAGCTATAGTAAAGCTTCCGGGGTCTTTTCGTCTAGCTGCAGGTAGAGGGCATCTTCACCCCCATTGTATTTTCACCGGGCTACTTCCCGAGACAGTCCCCCAGTCGTTACGCCATTTGTGCACGTCTGAACTTACCAGACAAGGAATTTCGCTTTCTTAGGACGGTTATAGTTACCGCCGACATTCACGAGGGCTTATACTAGTCAGCTGGTAATTAGTAAACTAGCTACCAACCCCCAGTATTTGACCTTCTCGCATTGGTCAGGCGTCACCCCCTATACATCCTCTTACGAGTTCGCAGGGAGCTGTGTTTTTGATAAACAGTCGCCAGGGGAATTTTTACTGCGGCCCCGACGTGACGTCGGGGCAACCCATCTCGCTAACTTACGGGTAGTTTTTTTGCCGAGTTCCTTGGGAAGCACTCACCCGTTCGCCTTGGTCTTCTCGACCTGCTCACCTGTGTCGGTTTTTGGTACGGACCCCTCACCTTTTTCCGCCTTTCGACGGACTTAGAGGTTTTTCTTGAAAATTTGCTCGTTTGAATCAGTTGACCCGAGAGTCAACTTTTTCTCTACTTTTGAGTTTCTGATTTAACAGAGCCTGGCGGATTTTCCTGCCAGATACCCTTGAGTAAAGAACAATAATCCAATAAATCGCTCAAACTACTAAACTTCGTCACCCCATCAGAAAAGTAAGGGAGTTACGGAATATTAACCGTATATCCATCGGCTCCGGCTTTCGCCATTACCTTAGGCCCGACTAACCCTGAGCTGATAATCATTGCCCAGGAAACCTTGAGCTTTCGGCGTCCCGATATTTCATCGGGATTGTGGTTACTTGTGCCAACATTCTTACTTCATAATGCTCCAGTCCGACTCACGTCAAGACCTTCACAGCAATTATAAATACTCTCCTACCACCCCCTCTTTTTTTTAAAAAAGTGGGGGTCCTCACCTTCGGTACCTTGCTTAGTCCCGATTATTTTCGGCGCAAAATCTCTAGACGAGTAAGCTGTTACGCTTTTTTTAAAAGATGGCTGCTTCTAAGCCAACTTCCTCGTTGTTTGAGAAATTTCACCTCCTTAAGATACACTTAGCAAAGATTTAGGGACCTTAGATTGAGATTAGGGCTGTTCCCCTTTTGACTAATGGAGCTTCGCCCCCATAGTCTAACTGCCCTGCCCAAATTTACTGGCATTCGGAGTTTGGTTGGATTGACGAGGTTTCCCCCTATTCAATCCATCCAGTCGCTCTACCTCCAGAATTTTGACAGGACGCTAGCCCAAAAGCTATTTCGGAGAGAACCAGCTATTACCAGATTCGATTAGCTTTTCACTCCTTACCACAGATCATCCGATAGTATTGCACAGCTAACCGGTTCGGTCCTCCCCCCGCATTTCTGCGGGGTTCAACCTGTCCATGGTAAGATCATCTGGTTTCGGGTCTTATGCGTGCTACGATAAAACATTCTAATTGCTCCATCGATCGTTTAAACATTCAGAGTAATTAGAATATTTATTTTTCGCGCTATTAACACTCGGTTTCCCTACAACTCCTCCCGTTAAGCGGGATTAGTTAAGCAACACACATAAACTCGTTGGCTCATTCTTCAATAGGCACGCCATGGCCCATTTAGACTTGCGTCTAAACAGGCTCTGACTCCTTGTAGACATATGGTTTCAGGTACTATTTCACCGCCCTCACCGGGCTGCTTTTCACCTTTCCCTCACGGTACTCGTTCACTATCGATCTTGAAGAGTATTTAGCCTTGGGAGTTAGTTCTCCCGGATTCTCCCGACCCATTCGTGTGTCGGGGTACTCAAGAATAATAACTAGGAGCATAAAACCGTTTTCGCGTACAGGACTATTACCTTCTTTGGTTGGGCTTTCCAGCACCATTCTACTAACGAAGTTTTATTTTATTGGCTCCCCCGGATTGCTCCGGACATTATCACCTTACAACCCCTTTCATTTATTGCTAAATAAAAGGTTTAGGCTCTTCCCTTTTCGCTCGCCGCTACTAAGAGAATAAACTTTTGTTCTTTTTTCCTCCGCTTACTGAGATGTTTCACTTCAGCGGGTTCGCCCCGAGCACATAAATTATGTGCTCGGTAATTCGGACATCTCCGGATCAAAGCCTGCTAGACGGCTCCCCGAAGCTTATCGCAGTCGCGCCACGTCCTTCATCGCCTCTTCAAGTCAAGGCATCCACCATACGCCCTTAATTTCCTATTAGGAAATTTATATACCTGCCAGTTTTGCCTCTAAAGACCCCTCCAGAGAGCAAAACTGATATTAAATTTTTAAGGTTCTGACCATTCGGCAAATAAAAATCCGCTCTTTCTGGAAGCGGACATTCAACCAACACGCTAAAAAAACCTACGTTTTCCGCTTCCAAAATTGGATTTTTTTATTTCTATTCATATTGATATTTCCATTATATACGGCAGTAAAAAAAAGTCAACCCCGTCCTGCTTAGCGGGACGGGGTTTCTGTGGATAACTCAGTAATTGCTTTTTACTCTCGATTACCTCCAATATCTCTTCTCAGTCTTTCAATATATCTCGCTGCCGCATCTTTGCCGCCAAGACCAAAAGCCAAACCGCCAGCAATTGCCAGCATAGCCACGAATCCGGTAAACAGGGTCTGGGCAAAAACTCCGGCAATTCCCAACTGATAGAGAGCGGCCAAAATGGCAAAAATCCAAATTGACCATTTTGTTATTCCTCCTAAAAGATGGGTTGAAGGAACTCCGGCTGCTTTGGCTGAACCAACAACAACGCGCTGCATCGCATCAGCCACAAATGCCGCCACCACCAAAATAAGAGCAGCGACAATCACATTGGGCAGATAAGCCAAAACAACCTCTCTTAAAAAGATATTAACCTGAGATAATTCAAGAACATCTAAAGCTGCAACCAAAAAGACAACAATCAAAAACCAACGCACTAATCCTCCCACAAAAGCTCCTGTATCAAGTCTGAATCCTGCCTTGGCCAAAGGTTCTTCGGCGCCCATGGCTCGAAATAATTTATCAATCTTGAAGAGGCGGACTATTTGGTTAACCAATTTACCCAAAGCCACGGCTATTATCCAGCCAATAATAAAGATGATGACAGCTATCAATAGCTTGGGAATAAACGTTATTACTCCTGACCAGAGCTCTTGAAATGAGACAATCAATACATCACCCCATGTTTGAGTCATAATGTTAAATATTATCTATAATAATTAATAATTTTATTAGTATAATTTAACGACCTTTAATCACATTTTACCATAGTCGGGGGTCTTTTAAGAGGGGTATGTGGATAAGTAAATGGGCGTTACAGGGCTCGGACCTGTGACCTTTGCAATGTGAATGCAACGCTCTACCAGCTGAGCTAAACGCCCACTCGTTAAATATTTAATTTATTTAAAATTTTTTCGTGGGGATAATCCAAGACATCGCGGACAAAACGATCATACATTCCAAGGCGGTATAAAAATTCATTAGTGCTAAAAACCGCGTAAGTAAGTTCTTTTCCTGTCTCGGCTTCAATTCTTTTCAAAAGTCTTTCCAAGGCGCGGCGGCGAATAGATTCTCCCGCCAATAATAAATCTACTCTACTGTCTTCAGATTGAATAAAGAATCCCGAAAGAATTATTAATTTCATTCTGCCGATAGAATTTAATTTCTTGATTAATTTTTCTTTATCAATGGGGGCAGCAGTAATGACGATGTTCTTAAGAGCTTGAAGAAAAGGAAAGAGAGGGTTTAATTTTAATCCCTGAATTTTTTTCTTTCTGTTTTTTATTTTGCCGTTTTTTAATTTAATAAGTTCATCAATCTTTTCTTCTTTCCGTGCTACAAAGTTAATATTCTTTAGAAGGGAAATTTCCCGACGCGCTGTGTCATAATTTACCTTAGCGCGACGAGAAACTTCTTTTAAGCCGAATAAATTTCCCGGATTCAGTAAAAAAAGACGGATAATTTTAACCCGAGCACTTGACCCAAAAAGCTTTTCCAGAATGCCGGACATGATGCTTTTATATTAGCACTTTTACTACTTTAATTCAACCTTGCAACCAGCGGCTTCGAGTTTTACTTTCAGTTCTTCGGCTGATTTTTTATCCATGCCTTCCTTGACCACGACTGGAACTTTATCAGTCATGTCTTTTGCTTCTTTAAGGCCGAGACCTAAGACATCTCTCAAAACTTTAATAGCCTGAATTTTTTGCTCACCAATGCTCTTTAATTCAACATTAAAAGAAGTCTTTTCTTCTTTTTCTTCGGCTGGAGCTGCCGCCCCGCTGACCGAAGCCATAGTCATAGTCTGGGCTGACACTCCAAATTTTTCTTCAAGCAATTTCACCAACTCTGATAATTCCAATACGCTCAACGATTCAATTTGTTCAACAATATTTTTAAATTTTTCTTTCATGAATTTGATTTAACACACTTACTAAATTTTTTGTTATTCCATTCAAGACTCCGACCAAGCCTTGAATAGGCGAATTGATAATATAGACCAATTTACCCAATAATATTTCTCTTGACGGGATATTGGCCAGTGTTAACACTGTCTCTGAATTGATGTATTTATTGTCCCAAACCCCACCTATCAGTTTTATGGTTTTATTTTCTTTGGCGAATTTTTCAAGAGTCTTGGCTGAAATAATGGGATCTTGTTCTGAAAAAGCCAGAGCCAGCTCTCCTTCAAGATTAGGCATCTCTCCCTTAAGACCAATCATTTCAAGGGCTTTTTTAGCCAATGTTTTTTTAACCACCAGATAACGAACCCCGATTTCTCTGAGTAGTTTTCTCAGTTTGTTACTATTGACAACGTTTAAGCCGTGGAAATTTACAAAAATAACAATTTTCGCCTTTTTAAGGTTGGTTTCTAAATCTTTTAATATTTCTTGTTTCTTCTGTTTGGTTAGAGACATAAAAAAACAGCCCAAAAGCCGCTTTCTAAATTTGCCTGAACAGGACTTATTGTTCGCCTGTCTTCTGCGGCTTTATATCTTGATTATATACCCTTCAAAAATCCTGTCAATTATTATTTTCTACTCTCTAATTCCGCATTCTTCAAAAAAGGGCCGAATAGCCTGGCAGAATTCAACTAATTTTTCTAAAGGATAAGGTTTTTCTTTTTCAAATTTTTTGTCCAGATTTTTTCCGGGCCGGAATTGCTGAAGAAAATATTTTTTAGCCGGTGAAATTTCTTTTGCCATTTTTATAATATCTTCTTTTTTATGAAGCGCGGGGACGATAGTAGTTCTAAACTCATAATCAACGCCAGAGTTTTTTATAATTTCAACGCTTTTTGAGATTTGAGATTTGAGATTTGAATTTTTAATGTCCATGGCAATATAATCGAGTAAATTGCTCCTGATTAATTTTTCAAGCATTTCGGGATTGCTACCGTTGGTGTCTAATTTGACGCTAAAGCCTAAATTTTTAATTTTTTTAATAAACTCGGGTAGGTCTTTGTGAATCGTCGGCTCTCCGCCGGTAATACAAACCCCGTCCAAATCCCCTTTTCGGCTTTTCAAAAAATCAAAAAATGTTTTTTCAGAAATAAGGGGTTGTTTTTTTATTTTTATTGGGTCAACTAATTCAGGATTGTGGCAAAAGGCGCAGGAAAAATTACAACCAATAGTAAAAACCGTAGTCGCGATTTTACCCGGATAATCAATCAGAGTCAATTTTTGCAAACCGCCAATGAGCATGTTTTAAGATTTAAGAACAAAAGTTTTTCTGTCTCTAAATTCTTCTTGCTTGCCGAGATGCCATTGTTGAACCGGCCTGATATAACCGACTATTCTGGAATAAACTTCGCAGGGCTGGGGAATAAGACATTGGGGGCAGATGAAATGCTCGCCTGAAATATAGCCGTGATTGGGACAAATGCTAAATGTTGGAGTAAAAGTCAGATAAGGCAATTGATATTTTGTAAAAATTTTCTTAAGCAATACTTTTATCAACTCCGGATCAGAAATCCGTTCACCTAAAAATGCATGAAGTACTGTGCCGCCTGTATATTTAGTTTGCAATTTATTCTGCAAATCCAAAGATTCAAAAAGGTCATCGGTGAATCCAACCGGCAGTTGGGACGAATTAGTGTAATAAGGTTCTTTTTCTCCGGCAGTAATAATGTCTGGAAATTTTTCTTTGTCTTTTTTAGCCAAACGATAACTTGCCCCTTCCGCCGGAGTAGCTTCAAGATTGTATAAATTGTCTGTTTCTTTTTGATACTGAACTAATTTTTCCCGCATAAAATCCAAAATTTCTGCCGCGAATCCTTGACCAGACAAAGTAGTAATATCTTTGTCAATAAAATTAAGAAGGGCCTCGTTCATTCCCACCAGCCCAATGGTAGAAAAATGATTACCCCAATAACTCCCCCGTATCCTTTTTACCGGCTCCAAATAATAATGAGAATAAGGATAAAGTCCTTTTTCAATGAAACCTTCGATGGTCTTCCGTTTAATTTCCAGACTTTCTTTTGCCAAATCCATTGCTTTAGCAAGGCGGTCAAAAAATTCCTTTTTGGTTTTTGACAAATAACCAATCTGGGGCAAATTAATAGTGACCACCCCGAGTGACCCGGTCAGAGGGGCAGAACCAAAAAGTCCGCCTCCCCGCTTGTAAAGTTCGCGATTATCCAATTTTAATCGACAGCACATGCTTCTGGCATCCTCGGGGTTTATCTCCGAATTAATAAAATTAGAAAAATAAGGAACGCCGTATTTAGCCGTCATTTCCCAAAGACCCTGAAGAGCTGAATTATTCCAATCAAAGTCTTTGGTGATATTGACTGTGGGAATAGGGAAAGTAAAAACCCGTCCCTTAGCGTCACCTTCACTCATAATTTCAGTAAAGGCCCGATTAAAAAGATTCATTTCTTCCTGAAATTCTCCGTAGGTTTCTTTTTGGGGCTGGCCGCCGATAATTACTGACTGTTCGGCCAGGTGCTTTGGCGGTTTAATGTCAAGGGTGACATTTAAAAATGGTGTTTGAAATCCAACGCGCGTGGGGATGGCACAGCCAAAAACAAATTCCTGCATGGCCTGTTTCACCTGCTGATAAGTAAGACCATCATATCTGATAAATGGCGCCAATAAAGTATCAAAATTAGAAACAGCGTTTGCTCCGGCCACTTCTCCTTGAAGAGTGTAAAGGAAATTAATCGTCTGATTAAGGGCGGTGCGGAGATGTCTGGCTGGTTTTGATTCCACTTTTCCTCTTACTCCACCAAAACCGCGCATAAGCAAATCAAACAAGTCCCAGCCGCAACAATAAGGGCCTAAAAAATCCAAATCATGAATATGAAAAACATTTTCATTTACTGCTCCCCTGATTTCTTTGGGATAAATTTTATTGAGCCAATATTTTTTACTGACAGCCGAAACAATATATTGATGAAGTCCCTGAAGAGAATAACCCATATTGGCGTTTTCCTTAATTTGCCAGTCAGAATCGCCGATATACTTGTCAACCATTTCCAAACTTTCGTCAATGGCTGTCTTGGCCTCACGAATCCGGCGGTGCTGTTCCCGGTAAAGGATATAGGCCCGGGCGGTTTCAATGTAATTTTCTAAAATTAAGACCTCCTCGACAATATCCTGAATGTCTTCTACTTTAACAATTTCCTCTTTACGAAAACGCTTATTAATAAGGCTGGCAACTCTCCAGGCCAAATTCTTGGCTTGTTTGCCATTGCCTTGGCCCGAGGCAGTTAAAGCCTTATGAATAGCTTTAATTATCTTAGTTTTTTCAAAATCAACAATCTGATCGTCTCTTTTTTGGACTTTTTTCAAAACTTTAGGAAATTTTTTTGAAATCCGGGGCATAAGATATATTCATCATACCCCATACAAAAGAAAACTCAAAATGTGGATAACCCGTATCTTTTTTTTATTTCTTCTTCCACTTCTTCTTTTGGCCGGCCGTATTTGAAAGATGACAATTTCGCAATTTCTTCGCCGAATTGAGGATTACCCGTTCTAAAAGGTGAAATACGAATACTAAAAGGTCTTGATGTCTGACCATCGATTAAAAGCTTTAGACAGGCATTGAAATTATCTATATTTATTAAATCATAGGAATTAAAAACCGGCTCAAATTGTTTTTCTAAGAATTCGGCGTCTTCAGCTCCTATTCTAAAACTAGCGATTGAGCCAACATTACCAAAAACCGCTTTTTTAATTTGCTCGTCAAGCTGACCAATAAACTGATGGGCAATGCTAAGATTTAATTTATATTTTCTCGCCTCGGAAAGGATGGTGGCAATAGAATCAGTAGTAACACTTTGAAACTCATCAATATAAAGATAAAAGTCGCGGCGATTTTCTTCGGGAACATCCACCCGCGAAAGCGAGGCCATTAAAAGCTTACCAACCATAATCAAACCGATTAAATTGGAGTTAATGTCGCCCAAGCGTCCTTTACTCAAATTAATGAGGAGAATTTTGCCGTTATCCATTACCTCCCGGAAATTAAAAGCGGATTTTTCCTGACCAATAATCGGCCTCATAATTTCATTAGCCAAAAAATTGTCAAACTTGCTGGTAATGTAAGGGACCATATTTTGGAGGCTGGCTTCGCCGCCGGCTTTTTCCGCCACTTCTTTCCAGAAATTTTTAACAACGGGATTTGTTGATTGCGACAATTTGTAATCTCTAAATGTTTTATCAATCAAAACCCTGCTTACTTCAAAAAGAGTATTGCCCGATTTGGGATCATCCATTACCAGCATAACGGCGTTGCGGAAATATTGTTCAAACATTGGTCCGCCAGCAATCTTCATGTCAAAAAGTTTATTAAAAATACCCAAAAGCTCGTTAACAATAAAGGTTTTCTGCTCGGGATACTTCGGATCGTACTCCAGCATATTCAATCCCATGGGCCGGCCAGTGTCTCCGGGATTGAAATAAATAACATCTTCAGCTCGAGACGAGGGAATGCGCGACAAAATATTTTGAACATCAGAACCGTGAGGATCAATAAAGCAAACTCCTTGGCCTGCTTCAATATCCTGAATAATCATATTTTTCAAAAGAGTGGATTTTCCTGTGCCGGTCTGGCCAATAACATAAAAATGCCGGCGCCGGTCATCTTCTTTAATATAAATATCGGAAATTTCTCCACGGTAAGTATTGCTCCCAAGTAAAAGGCCGGAACGAGGTAAATTAAGAGGAGTGGGAGCTTCTTTTGTTTTTAAATACTTAAGCTGGGGCGCGGAACCCGGGGCAATTCCCAGGGGAAAATGAAAAATACTGGCCAATTCGGCGGTGTTTAGGGTGAACATAAATTTTTCATCAGGGATTCTAAAAGAGAATTTATAGAACAGGTCTTTTAGTTTTCTTCCTTTGGGTCTAATAAATTGGAAACTGTTGCCCTGAGCTTCATTAAACTGAAAAAAAGCGCTTTCTAGTTCTGATAAAATTGATTCTCCTTTTTCTTTGTTTTCCGAAGAGGCAAGCAAGCGAATATTAACCTTCATCATCTGACGAGAGGCTTTTGATTCGAGGAGTTTTAAAATCTCTTCGTCTATTGGCTTTGGGACTGATTCTGGTCTTTTTTCTTTTCCTGTGCCAGAAGACCCAAAAAATAAATTGCTTACTTCTCTAATAACTCCTTTGCCTATGCTTTCGTGTCCTTCTAGCGCCTTAGACAATGATTTACCTTTCTGAATTTCGCTGGCCGCTATTTTCGCCCTTTTGTTAATCCGTTCATCAGTCGGCGAAACTATTATTTGGAGGGCTGCTCCCTCGCCTTCGTCTTTAAGTTTGGAAAAAGTGTTGATGATCAGCTGGAGCGGATCTGATTCAAACTTGTCGTAAGTTCTGATGGGCAAAATTTCTTCTTTTTTTAATTTAGCAAATGAACCGAGAGAGAAACCTTCGGGTTTAAAAATATTATAATCTCCTGTTTTGATAGAGACCTGGGCGTGAGGAAAAAGTCCTTGGGCTAATTTTTCAAAAAGATGACTTTGTTTTCTTTCAACCGCCGCATAAAAAACTATTTCCTTGCCAATGACCGGCAGGCCAATCTCCAGAGCAAAGTAAGATTCAATCGCCATCATTCCCTTATAAAATTGGTCCATTACTCCGATTAAATCTTTAAAATTCTTTTCGCTTTCTTGGGGTTTTTCGTGGGGCAAAGTAATTTCATAAAGAACAAAATAAAGAGATTGCTGAAATTCAGCATATTTTTTATGCCGCCAGAAAAAAATTAAAAAAAATACCAATCCGATAGCTAAAATTGGGAGAAAAAGATAAAAATAAAAAAAGAAATCAAACATTTTGAAAATACTTTATTAGGGCGGCGTGAAAATCGTCCTCCAAATGAGGATTGTTTAATTGCTTGACAACAGATACAGCGTTAAGAATGCCTTTATCTTGGGCGATTTGCAGTAATTCCAAAATCTGCCTCTGGTGAGATTCTTCCTCCGTCCTTAATCCAGCAATTCTTTCAGATTCTTTCTTGAGTTCTTCCGGCGCCATTCTTTGTTTTTCAACTAAAAACTGCTCCGGAATTTTTTCAAGATGTTCTTTTAAAACCTCTTTAATAATTTCCGGTTTTTCTTTATTTGAGGTTGCCTCCAGTTCCGCAATTCTCTTTTTTAACATCTCAATTTCTTCCATGTTATTTTTTTATTATAACATTTTTTCTTTACAACTTTATACCATTCTTTATCGTGACGGAAATCATGAAGCATGAGACCGCCGAAAAGCCCCGTGTAAATTTTAGGAAGAACATGAAAGGTGCCGGTGATTAAAACCAAAACAAAAAAAATTCCGCCCATGAGCCAATGGTGAACATGAACTTGCCAATCTTTTATATTAAAAGTTATTGACTGCCGAGTTCCTCCTTTTTCCACAATCTTCCTGGCAATCAAATGAGTCAAAAAATAACCGACAATCATTCCCAAACCAAAAAGAATAAGACCTATCATACAATTATATTCTATAGTATTTTTAAAAAAACAAAATCGGAGGCGGTGAGATTCGAACTCACGATGCCCTTGCGGACATACTTGCTCTCCAAGCAAGCGCACTAGGCCACTATGCGACGCCTCCTTATAAATCACTAGTACCCCATATCCATTCCTCCTCCTGCTGGACCAGCCATTGGTTTCTCTTTGGGAATTTCCGCTACTGCCACCTCTGTGGTAAGCAGCATGGCTGCGGCTGAAGCCGCGTTCTGAAGCGCGGTTCGGGTAACTTTTACCGGATCAATAATTCCTTCTTTGAGCATATCAGGAACTTCTTTGTCCGCCATGGCGTTGTAGCCCAAATTAGTTTGTGATTTTTTGATGTTAGCCACAATTACTCCCGGATCTTCTTTTCCAGCATTAAAAATAATCTGGCGAGCCGGTTCCTCTAAAGCCCTTAACAAAATTTCATAACCGACATTAAATTCATGACTAATTTCCTTAGAAGGCGCTTCCGGCTTTTTAGTTTTTGCAATTTCTCCCGCCCTTACCAGAGCTGTTCCCCCTCCAGCCACAATTCCCTCTTCAATGGCAGCTTTGGTCGCAGCCACCGCATCTTCGATTTTCATTTTTTTGTATTTCATTTCTGTTTCCGTGGCTGCTCCCACCCGAATCACGGCCACTCCGCCCACCAGTTTAGCTAATCTCTCCTGCAGTTTTTCTTTGTCAAATTCAGATTCGCTTTGCTGGATTTGTTTTCTTACTTGAGCGATTCTGTCTTCGATATCTTCTTTTTTTCCTTTACCGCCGACAATTGTTGTATTGTCTTTACTGGCAATTATTCTTCTGGCCTTGCCCAAGTCGCTTAATTCCACTTTTTCAAGTTTCATTCCCACTTCTTCAGAAACAACTTTCCCGCCAGTAACAATAGCAATATCCTGAAGCATTTCTTTTCTTTTATCTCCGTATCCCGGCGCTTTCACAGCCAAAGTATTAAAAATTCCCCGCAATTTATTGACCACCAAAGTAGCCAAAGCATCACCTTCAACATCCTCGGCAATAATAATCAATTCTTTTTTGCCGGCGCGGCTAAGTTTTTCCAAAAGAGGAAGAATTTCATTAACTGAAGAAATTTTCTTTTCCGAAATAAGAATTAAGGGCTCTTCATAAACAGCCTCCATGTTTTCGGCATTGGTAATCATATAAGAAGAAATGTAACCTTTGTCAAACTGCAATCCCTTGACCACTTCGCTTTCCACTCCAAAAGACGGCGATTCCTCCACGGTAACAACTCCGTCTTTGCCCACTTTATCAATGGCTTCGGCAATAATTTTTCCCATTTCTTCCGATTCACAGGCAATAGTTGCCACCTGGCTGATTTCCTCTTTATTTTTAATTGACTTAGCCATTTTTTTAAGAGTTTCAACAACAACTTCCACAGCCCTGTCTATTCCGGCTTTAATACCCAAGGGATTAGCGCCCAAGACAGCCATTTTCATTCCTTCGGTAACAATGGCTTGGGTTAAAACCACAGCTGTGGTTGTACCGTCGCCGGCCACATCATTTGTTTTATTAGCCACTTCTTTGGCAATTTCCGCGCCCATGTTTTCAATTTTGTCTTCCAACTCAATTTCTTTGGCAATGGTCACGCCGTCGTTGGTAATAGTGGGCGCGCCAAAACCTTTTTCCAAAACAACATTTCTGCCTTTGGGACCAAGTGTTATTTTCACGGCATTGGCAACCGCGTCAACGCCGTTCTTTAATTTTTCTCTGGCTTTTTCGTTAAAAAGTATTTGCTTGGACATAAATTTATTCTATAACCGCTAATATATTGTCTTCGTTGATAATAAAATATTTCTTTTCTCCAACCTTGATTTCATCAGGGCCATATTTTGAAAAAACAACCTTATCGCCTTTTTTGACAGAAACCGGAATCAATTTTCCGCTTTCATCTCTTTTACCCGGCCCGGTTTCAACAACCCGGCCCTGGTCAGGTTTTTCCTTATCAACTGTTTCCGGAATCAAAATTCCAGCGCTGGTCTTATGACTACGTTCTTCCTCGGAAAGAGGCTCAATTAAAACATTATTATGAAGAGGTTTAATTTTTGTCATACATAAATTATTTTAGGAATAAAAAAATTCTTGTCAACTGTTTATTTAAAATCAGGGTTTTAAAAATAATTAAGAGCGGACTTGAACAGTCCGCTCTTGTCGCCCTTGACGGCGCCCTTGGCGCCCTGAAAGAACAAATCATTCGGTGGGCCATCTAGTCAGCATATAGCTTTTCGTGGGCTTGCGAGCCCAGGCCCCGCGCCTTCCTCCTTCGCATTCACGACTTGCCCGTCGCGGCATCCAATGTTGCTCCGCAACTAATGAAGTCGCTTATGCTATCATCCTAATTTTAGGATAGGGCGTCCATGCAATTTGTCAACATTTGCATTTTTTTGTAGATAAGTATATTATTGTCAATAATGCCCTTATCTCAAATTATTTCTGTTTTTCAAATTATTGTTTGCGTTCTTATAAGCATCGCTATTTTGTTTCAGCAGAGAGGAAGCGGAGTGGGCGGCGCTTTTGGCGGAGCCGGCGCTTCCTATTTCACCAGACGGGGCCTGGAGAAAATTTTATTTATAGCCACCATAATTCTGGGAATATTATTTGTCGCCTCAACAATTGCCAGCCTTCTTGTAAGATAAAAGGATAAAAATGGAAAAAAAGAAAAAAATTCTTCTGCAATTTGTTTATATATTAAGAAATTTTTCTTTAACAGAAAAAATTGTCTTTTTCACTTTAGCCGGAATTTTTACTGTCAGTTCTATTTTAATTCTCTGGAAAATAAGCAATTATTTTTCAGTAGAAATTCCCTTTAATGGCGGCACTTTAAAAGAAGGCTTAGTCGGAACGCCGCGTTTTATTAATCCCCTCTTGGCCATTTCCGATACTGACAGAGATTTAACCAGTCTCATTTATTCTGGGCTGATGCGGCCCGACAATAAAGGGGGACTAATTCCTGATTTAGTAGAAAAATTTGAAGTTTCTCAAGACGGACTTTCTTATACTTTTACTCTCGGGGCGAATTTAGTTTGGCAGGATAATGAACCAATTACCAGTGATGACATTATTTTTACTGTTCAGCAAGCCAAAGATTCCCAATTAAAAAGTCCCAAAAGGGCAAATTGGGAGGGAGTGGAAACAGAAAGAATAAATGACCGGGAAGTCCGTTTCGTTCTTAGTAAACCCTATACACCTTTCTTGGAAAACACTACCCTCGGCATTCTCCCTAAACATATCTGGAAAGAGGCAATCTCTGAGCAGATGAGCTTCAGCGAATTTAATATAAAACCCATCGGTTCCGGTCCTTACGAAATTAAAAATATTAATAGAAATTCTTCGGGAATTGTTACTTCTTACGAATTTAAAGCCAATAAAAATTTCGCTCTTGGCAAACCTTTAATCAGCAACTTAATCATCCATTTTTATTCATCAGAAAAAGATCTTCTTTCGGCTTTTCAGCGAGGAGAAATTGAAAGCGTTAGTGCCGTCAACCCCTCTTTCTTGGAAAAAATCAAAAAGAATTCTGTTCTTCTCAAAACCCTCTCTCTGCCCCGCGTCTTTGGGGTGTTTTTCAACCAAAACAATGCTAAAATTTTCATTCAAAAAGAAGTTCGGGATAGCCTTAATTTAGCCACTGATAAAAAAAGGATAATTGATGAAGTTCTTCAGGGTTTTGGAGTAAAACTTGATTATCCTATTCCACCCGGAGTTTTTGGAGCTCTTCCTGAAGGAGAAGATAGCTTTTCAATAGATAAGGCAAGAGAAATTCTCCAAAAGAACGGCTGGACTTTTAATGAAAATGATAGTGTTTGGGAGAAATCTACTGGTTCCGGAAAGAAAAAAGAGACTATGCGGCTGGAATTCTCTCTGTCCACTTCTGACGCCCCTGAGCTTAAACAGACGGGAGAACTGTTAAAAAGCATGTGGGAAAAATTAGGAGCGAAGGTTAATCTAAAGATTTTTGAAATTGGCGATTTAAACCAAAATGTTATCCGGCCGAGAAAATATGACGCTCTTCTTTTTGGGGAAGTTGTGGGAAGAGATCCTGACCCTTTTGCTTTCTGGCACTCTTCCCAAAGAAACGATCCAGGATTAAATATTGCCTTGTACACAAACATAAAAGTAGACAAACTTTTGGAAGAAGCACGGACAATTTCTGATGAAGCAGTGCGCCGGGAAAAATATGAAGAATTTCAAAAAGAAGTGGCTCAAGATACTCCGGCGATATTTCTTTTTTCTCCAAAGTTTATCTATTTATTGCCTGATTCTTTAAAAGGAACAGGAGAAATGGAAAGTATTACCATTCCTTCGGAAAGATTTTCTCAAATCTATAAATGGTATATCAAAACTGATAAAGTATGGAAAATTTTTGCCAAATAGGTAAACTGGAGAAAAAGGACGGCTATGACGTCTGCCGAGATATTAAACGGCAAGGCAATCTGCGCTATGATTTAACAAAGCTTCTTCCGGACTGCCACACTCTTGGTCACTATCATTTGCCCCAGCTTCCCGAGTTATTTGAGGTCTTATCTGGCCGAGCAGTATTTTTAATCCAAAGAAATGAAGAGACATATGCCATCGAAGCAGAGGAAAAAGAAAAAATTATTGTTCTGCCGGATTTCAGCATCAGAACCATTAATCCTTCAAATACCCGCGATTTAATTGTTTCCAATTGGATTGATGATAAAGTGAAAAATATCTACAATGCCTTTAAAAAAATTCCCGAGCCGATAAAATTAAAACCAAAACCCCTACCAAAAGAATTGGAAAATTTAGAATTCCTAACCCAACCGGAAAAATACAAAAATCTCTTAACAATAGAAAATTTATATGCAAGATGTTAGAACAAAAAAATTAGCCAAATTAATTGTAAATTATTCTTTGGGTGTCGAACATGGCGAAAATGTGATTATTTCAGGGTCAACCGAAGCTTCTGAATTTATAGCAGAACTTTATAAAGCGATTATTTTAAGAGACGCACATCCAATATTGAAAGTTAGCCTGCCGGAACTATCTCCTTTCTTTTTTAAATATGCCAAAGATCATCAGATTAAAAAATTTCCCGGCCACTTAGATTACACGGTAAAAAGCGCTCATAAATACATCGGTATTGACACTGTGCCGAATACACGCGAACTTGCCGATGCGGACCCGATTAAAATCGCTGCTCGGGAAAAAGTAATGCAACCAATCACAGATTATATCGTAAATGCAAAGAATAAAATTCGGAGAGTAACAGTTGGTTTTCCTTGTATGGCTTTGGCCCAAGAAGCCGATATGTCGCTGGCTGATTACGAAAAATTTGTTTTTGGCGCGTGTTTGCAGGATTGGCACAAATTAGGCCAAGAAATTGATAAAATTCTTAAAAAATTTAAAAAAGGTAAAAAGGTTCATTTGATTGGCAAGAATGTTGATTTGAAATTTAAAATTCACGGAGAGAAAGCTAAAGCGGATAAGGGTGAAGAAAATATGCCAGGCGGAGAAGTTTTTATGGCGCCAGTTAGAGAAAGTTTGGAGGGTTGGATTAAATTTGAATACCCTGCCATTACCTCGGGCAAAGAAGTCAGCAATATTTATTTAGAATTTCACAAAGGAAAAGTAATAAAATATAATGCCAGTAAAAATAAAAGTTTTTTAAGGGCGATGTTAAATACTGATAAAAACGCATCGTATGTGGGAGAATTTGGCATCGGCTTAAATCCTAAAATTAAAAAATACACAAGCAATTTACTGTTTGACGAAAAAATTACCGGTACAATTCATTTAGCCTTGGGTATGGCTTATAAAGAAAACGGCGGCGGCAATGATTCGGCGATTCATTGGGATATTGTTAAGGATATGAAAAAATCCAAGATTATATTAGACAATAAAATAGTTCAAAATAAAGGAATTTGGAGAATTTAGACAAATGAATCTGGGGGCGCGTGGTGGAACTGGCAGACACGCTAGCTTCAGGAGCTAGTGAGAGTAATCTCTTGGAGGTTCGAATCCTCTCGCGCCCACTATGATACAAAAACAACATAAAGAAGGAGTAATTAAAATTATTCCCCTTGGCGGAGTAGAGGAAATCGGCCGTAATATGACGGTCGTGGAATACGGCAATGATATTATTATCCTTGACGCGGGTTTGGAATTTCCGGTTGAGGAAACGCCGGGAATTGACTACATTATCCCTAACACAAAATATCTGGAAAATCATAAAAGTAAAATCCGGGGTTTGATAGTCAGTCACGGCCATTTAGACCATATCGGCGCCATTCCTTATCTTATTGAAACGATTGGCGCGCCGGTTATTTACACGACTCGGCTCACCAAAGCCATGATTCTAAAAAGACAGGAGGAATTTCCTCATTCATCCACTCTTCACATTGATGAAGTCAAATCTGGCGACACAATCCGCCTCGGCCAACTCAAGGCGCATTTTTTTGACATCAGCCATACTATTCCCGATGCCATCGGCACCATCATTGAAACTCCCATCGGAAATGTTATTTATCCCGGCGACTTCAAGATTGAAAGGGATGTCAAAGAAAAACCAATTCATCTTGACCTCTACACCAGATTAGGCAGAGAAAATAATCTTGTTCTTCTGATGGAAAGCACCAATTCCGAAGCCCCGGGTTTTTCCATTTCTGAAAAAACCGTTCATCAGAACTTGGAAAAAATAATCAGCCAAGCCAGGGGCCGAGTCATTATCGGAACTTTTTCTTCACAACTGGAAAGAATTATTGAGCTTATAGAAATCGCCGGCAGACACAACAGAAAAGTAATCATTAATGGATACAGCATGAAAGCCAACGTGGAAATTGCCGCTGAATTGGGCATCTTTAAGCCCAGGCGCGAGCTGATTATTTCCGTAGAAAGATTAAATGATTATCCGTCGGAAAAAATTCTCATTCTCTGCACCGGAATCCAGGGTGAAGAAAACGCTTCTTTGATGCGCATTGCCAACCGCAAACATAAACACATCAGAATTCAGAAAGGCGACGTAGTTATTCTTTCTTCTTCCATTATTCCCGGCAACGAAAGAAGCATTCAGGGTTTGAAAGATAATTTAGCACGCCAAGGCGCGAAAATTATTCATTACAAAGCCGCTGAAGTTCATGCCAGCGGACATGCTTATCAGGAAGAATTAAAATTGATGGTGAAAATGCTCAAGCCGAAATTTTTGATTCCGGTTCACGGCTATTATTTCATGCTCAAAACCAATGCTGACTTGGTTGAGTCCATTGGAATGCCACCCGAAAATATTGCCATTCCCCTTCGCAACGGTTCTGTTATTGAAGTGACAAAAGATAAAATTCACATGCTTAAAGAAGGAGTGATTGCCAATTATGTCATGGTTGACGGTCTGGGCGTGGGGGACGTAAAAGAGATTGTTTTGCGCGACCGGCAGATGCTGGCCCAAGATGGAATTTTCGTCATTATTACGGTCATTGATTCCCAGACCGGCAAGGTGAGAAATTCTCCAGATATTATTTCCCGAGGATTTATTTATTTGCGGGAATCGCAGGAATTACTTCGCCAGACGCGCTACCTGATAAGAAAAACAATTGAAGAAGCAACGGGTAAAATGCATCCGATTAACATCACTTATGTCAAAGAACTCGTCCGCGACCGCATTGGCAAATTCCTCTTCCAAAAAACCAAACGCCGGCCGATGGTCCTACCGGTTTTGATAGAGGTGTAAATAATTAAAAATATAAAAAGAAGCCGCGGAGGGAATGTTCACTCTTTCCGCGGCTGATGAAACTAGCTCGTTCCGAAAACGAGGGAACGAAACTCGGCCAGGCTCGGCGTGCGCTTCACGTATTCCAGATCCTCGTTCCGCCTTTTCTTACTTCTTGACTGAAACGGAACGTAGAGATTGGGACGTGTAACGACTTCGCACTGTCCCAAGAGTTCGTCCATGTGCGAAAGCGCGTAGCACTTGAAACGTATCTCCCTTGGAACGTCAGCAGAAGCGTGCAAAAAGACTTGAATCCACTCTGGCGGAACATGAACGGGGTCACTCTCTAGCGCATAGCCGTTTCGCACGGCTTGCTGATGGTACTGTTGAGCCTTGAGGTACTGCTTGTACGGCACCACAATGGCGACACCGACAAGTTCTTGCTTTGCCACTTTTGGAGGTGGCGGCGGAACATAGTGTCGTTTTTTCCACCACTTGGTTATCTTGCGGTAACTGTTGCGGTAACCTCGTAGCGGCCAAAAAACTAAGCCGCAGGCGAAGAAAACGACGAATCCTACCACAGAAATGACCCCGAAGAAAACCAGATGTAGGAGAAACTTTCTCAACCGCCACAGCTTCCCGGTTGTCAGCCGCCGGGCGATCCAGGCTCCGATGCCGCGACCGCACGCTTTTTCTCTGGTTGCCTCAACAGTGTCACTGCAACTTTTCCAAGCGATGCGGATTGCCGTGAAGCCAGCCCAAGCACAGACCGCCACCGCATAAATCGCAATGGCGATAAAAACGGGATTGTGAAGGTACTGCATTTCAGTCTCCTTAGCCAACCTTCTGCTACCTCTCTTGTTTTCACAAGGTCTTCTAAGAAGACGTTGAGGCGCGAGTAAGGAATTACGGCCTTATAGACTCAATTCTGTTTATATTATATCAGATACAAATAATTTGTCAAGGCTCTGAAAATTTTAAATTTGATAAAATAAAACTATGAGCGAAAAATTGCCTCGGGCGTGGGTGGTGGATGTTAATATGGGCTATGGGCATCAGAGAACTGCCCATCCCCTGAAAAGTTTGGCCATTGAAGGAAAAATCATTAATGCCAATAGCTATGACGGAATTCCGAAAAAAGACAGAAAAATATGGAAAGTCAGTCAAAGATTTTACGAATTTATTTCTAGATTTAAAAAATTTCCCCTCATTGGCAATTTGGCTTTTTCAATTTTTGACGCTTTTCAGAAAATTTTAAATTTTTATCCCAAAAGAGACCTTTCTGCCCCGAACTTTGCCTTAAAGCGAAATTATTCTTTATTTAAAAAAGACTGGGGTAAAGATTTGATTGATAGACTAAAAACAAAACCAGTTCCTTTTATCAGCACTTTTTTTGTTCCGGCTTTTATGGCTGAGTTTTTTAATTATCCGGGAGAAATTTTTTGCGTTGTCTGCGACGCTGACATTTCCCGCAGTTGGGCGCCGCTTAATCCCCCAAAAAGTAGAATTAAATATTTTGCTCCTACCGAAAGAGTGAAAGAAAGATTGAAACTTTATGGAGTAAAAACGGAAAATATTTTTCTCACTGGTTATCCTCTGCCGGCCGAAAACGTGAAAAATATAAAAGACGATTTAAAACAAAGAATTGTAAACTTAGATCCTCAAAAGAAATATTTTGAAAAATATGAAATTTTAATTAAAGATATTCTCGGCGATTTACCCCAAAAACCCGACCATCCTCTGACAATAATGTTTGCTGTTGGCGGAGCTGGCGCTCAAAAAGAAATCGGGGATAAAATTTTAAAAAGCCTGGCTCCAAAGATTAAAACTGGAGAAGTCAAAGTAATTATCAGCATTGGCGTTAAAAAAGAATTAAAAGAATATTTTTTGGAAAGAGGCGCGGAAATAATTTTTGGTCAAAATATAAATGACTATTTTCAAAAATTTAATCAGGCTTTGCGAAAAACTGATATTTTATGGACCAAGCCCAGCGAACTCTCTTTTTACACGGCTCTTGGCTTGCCTATCGTTATTGCCCCGACTATTGGCTCTCAAGAAGAATTCAACCGCGAATGGTTGCTCCAATTGGGCTCGGCAAAAATTCAGGAAAATCCGGCTTATGTCCAGGAATGGCTTTTTGATAGCTTAAATTCCGGGTGGTTTGCCGAAGCGGCCATGCAGGGGTTTATTGAAGGCGAAAAAATGGGAATTTTTAACATTCAAAAAATAATTTCAAAATATTTATAAAATATGGATACAAGACAACAAATTTTTGAAAATTACGAAGTACCTGATCCGGCCAGAATTAATAAGGCAGTTAGGTTTATTGAAAATTATTTTAAAAAAATTGAAGGATTGAATGTTTTGGACTGCGGCTTCAGTAAAGGAGGGGTTGCCGACATATTAAGTAAGAGAGGAGCCAATTGTTTTGGTATTGATATTAATCCAAGAGAATTTGATGGAATAAAAACAATCCAAGCTGATTTAAATAATGGGATTCCGGATATTGGAGTTGAGTTTGATATTATTTTTGCCGGAGAAATTATTGAACATATTTTTGACGAGAGTCGTTTTGTCCGCGAATGCCGTAGGGTCTTAAAACCCGAAGGAATTTTAATAATGACGACTCCTAATCTTGTCAATCTTTATAACAGATTTTTTATGTTTTTTGGTGCGATGCCCTCAAATGCCCATGCTGCCGACCCCTTTCATTATCATGTCTATAACAGAGAAACTTTTCAAAATTTGATTAAAAAAGAAGGATTCACTATTTTAAAATCAACATCGTCATATTTACCCATAGATTTTTCTTTTGTTTTTGGCAGAAACAATTTAAATATTAAAATAGGCAGAATTTTTGAATTTTTGGGTGATATTATTCCAACTCTTGGCACGCAACTTATGATTTTTGCAAAAATGAAATAAATCAATTATGCTTTGGCTTTTAATCATTGTTCTCGCCTATTTTCTTTTTAGTCTGAATAATCTCGGCGATAAATATCTTTTGGCTGGTCCGCCCAAACCAAAAACCTACACTTTTTACGTCAGTATTTTGGGAATCGCTGTTTTACTTTTAATTCCCTTTATCAATTTTTCCCTTCCGTCTTTCAATCAAATTCTTTTGAGTTTTTTAGCCGGCGCCTGTTTTGTTTTTGCCATCTTCAGTTTTTATAACGGTCTGGAATATTTTGAAGCCTCCCGAGTGATTCCAGCCATTGGCGGAATTATGCCCTTATTTACTTTTATTCTTGTTTATCTTTTTTCTTCTGGAAAAGAATTTTTGAATTTGCTTGGCTTGATTGCTCTTTTTTTATTGATTTTGGGAAGTTTTTTTATTACTTTTGAAAAAGAAAAGAAAATTTCTTTTAAAAGTTTGCCAATTTCAATTCTTGCTGCGTTCTTATTTTCTTTAGGCTTTATCTTGAGCAAATATGTTTACTTGTCCCAGCCTTTTTGGTCCGGTTTTATTTTAATGCGCGTCGGCGGATTTTTAACTGCCCTTTGTTTTCTTTTTTTCAAAGAAATCAGAGATGAAATTTTTAAGAAGAAATCCGTTTTCCAAAAAAAGACAGGTATCATTTATCTTTCCAATCAAGTTTTGGGAGCCGGGGCTTTTATTTTGCAAAACTGGGGCATTAACCTTGTTCCCTTGGCTTCTCTTGTTTTTATCAATGCCCTCCAAGGAACTCAATATCTGTTTTTATTGATTCTGACAACTATCTTTTCTTCCGAAAAAATTATTCTGCAAAAAATAATCGCCGTCTTATTTATTTGCGCCGGCCTGGCGGTTTTAGCTATTAAATAGAGAATTTTTTTACCAGCCACCACTGGCCCCGCCTCCGCCAGACCTGCCTCCTCCAAAACCGCCGAATCCACTCCCGGAAAATCCTCCACCCTTCCGTCCTCCACCTGCCCACCAAGGAATTTTGCCTTTTTCTTTTCCTGTTTTGTAAGCCCTTGAAACAAAAAAATCAAACAATAATCCAAGAGGAATTAAAATTCCAAGAGAAAGCAAGCCAAAGAATAAAAAACCCTTTATAAAACCAATTATCACGCCGATAACGCCCCCGACTACTCCTCCGGCCCACCACGATTTAGAACGGCCTAAAATACTGGCCAGCCATATAAAAATAAAAAATCCCCAGAAAAGAAAAGTCGGAAAACTTTGAAGAATATTTAAATTTCCACTAGTATCGCCTTCTGGTATTACTTCTCCTTTTGTAGCCGCAATAATTTTATCAACTGCTCCCTCAATCCCCTGATAATAATTTTCCTGCTGAAAAGCGGGTTTCATTATTTTATCTATAATCCAGAAACTTTGGGCATCGGTCAGCGCCCCTTCCAAACCATAACCCACTTCTATCCGCATTTTTCTATCTTCTTTTGCAATCAAAACTAAAATCCCGTTGTCTTTTTCTTTTTTTCCGATTTTCCAATCCTCAAACAATTTAACGGCAAAATTTTCTATGGTATCGCCGCCAAGATTAGAAATGGTTACGATTGTTATTTCATTTCCTGATTCGCGTTCAAATGAAACTAATTTGTTTTCCAGGGCATTTTTCTGGTCATTGGTCAGCATTCCGGCAAAATCATTAACAAAACCGCCTGGCTTACCCGGATTTGCGTAAGCCAGGGCTAAAAAGGGCAGTAAAAAAATAAGTAATAATTTAGAACGAAACATTGGGAACATTTTCCGTGCCTGGGGCAGCCTGGAAATAAGAGCGTTCTTTAAAACCAAAAATTACGGCAATCAGGCTTGAAGGAAATCTTTTTGTCATTATATTGAAGTCGCGAATATTGTCATTATATCTTCCTCTCTCAACGCTTATTCGATTTTCTGTGCCCTCCAACTGAACCATCAAAGTCTGGACATTTTCCGCTGACTTTAATTGAGGATAATTTTCCACTACTACTAAAAGCCTTCCTAAAGCTGATTCAACCTGATTAGCGGCATTAACTTTTTCTTCAACAGACTGAGCGCCGCTATAACGTGTCCGGGCTTCCGCTAAATCGCCAAAGACCTTTTGCTCTTGGCTCATTATACCCTTGACTGAATTAACTAAATTGGGAATCAAATCAAACCTGCGCTGATATTGGGTTTCTACTTGAGCCCATTGATTATTTACTCCCTCGTTAGCTTTTACAAAACTGTTATAACCTATCCAAATATAAAAAACCAATAATACTACAATAACCAAAACTGTAATTAAAATTTTCTTCATATATTTATATTATATATATCTAAAAAGAATTGTCCAACTAAAAACCCCGCCAAGTGACGGGGTTTTTAGTTTAGCAAGTTATCTTTGTTTCAGATAAGAAAAGATATCCGGCATTTTAACTTTTTTTTTATCTCTTCTGTATTTCTCCCAGAGAATTCCAAGGGAAAAAGCTACGATAAAAACAAGAATCGATAACAGGAAACAGGATGACTTTAACCAGGAACCCAGAGAAACAGCAGCCGCAGAAAACACCCCTCTCAATCCTGCCCCGGCTTCTGCACTTGATGCAGGTAGGGCACTAGTTGAGGTTGTGGAAGTGGCAATGGAAATTGGACTTGTTAAAATCGTGTTTGTGGCAGTTACGCCGATTTCTTCTTGTTCAATTTTCTGGCCAACTTCGGGAAGAGTCGTGGTTGCTGGTCCTTGCCTGAGTTGTTCAAGGGAATTTCTGTACGCCTCGATTTCTTGTGTCTGGTCAGTGGTCAAAGGAAATGATCTCTGGCAGTAAATCTCATTCACTTTTTTCTTGGTAGTGATGTAGACATAGCCAGTATGACTATCCAGACCCCAGGGGCTGAGTACGTCAGCTCCATATTTTTCCTGAAAAGAAGCTACGGCGTCAAAGGTGGCTTGGTCAAAAATTCCGCTTACGGCAAGATTATTGAATCCTTCGTAATCCCGTAAGAAAGTTTGGAGTTTTCTAACTTCAACGGGATTATTATCTTGGCCGATTTTCAAATACTCCAGAAGATAATTGCATTCAGCGGGAGCCGAGGCTGTCGGCGGCGTTGTCGTTGCGGTCGTGGTTGCAGCAACGGTAAGAGGCGGATTTTCTACAACAGGCGGAACAGCCATACCACCACCTCCGCCTCCTCCACCTCCGGGTGGCGTCGGCGCAGAATTAACAGTAAGAACAAGGGTTTTAGTGTCTGCGCCGCAGCTGTCTATTGCCTCAAGTGTAATATTGAATGTTCCGGTTTGCGTTGGTGTACCGGAAATTACACTTGTGGTTGTGGCAAAGGAAAGCCAAGACGGAAGCGTTGAGGTTGCAACAGAAAGCGTTGTTGTGGCAGTAGAAGACGCTGTCAATGTATAAGTGAAAGACTGACCAACAGTTGCAGAAGCCGTAAGTGAAGAAGTTATCTGGGGAGGCAAACACTGAGGAAGAGAATTCACCACCACTGTCCTTGTCACCGGTGTCGCTGCCAAACCCTGGGAATCAGTAACATTGTATGTCAGAACATAAGTTCCAGGAGTGGAAGTACTGACGTTTCCGCTAACAACAATCTGACTGGTGATGTTGCCATCTTCTTGGTCAAGAGCTGTTGCTCCAGGATCATTGAAGGTTTGTCCCACTAAAATATTAACTGTACTGGAACCAGTGAGGGTTATTACAGGTGGAGTGTTGTTTACTGGCGGTGTGGAAGTAGATATCAACGCATTAAACGCCACACAGTAATAGGTGTTGCCCAGAGATGGATTAGAGATGGAATCATAATTGTCATAGTTCAAAACATCGGTATGACAATACATCTCGGCACTTACAGGATTATTTGACTTATCTTCCGGATAAGTGAAAGGAATATATCCATTCTTAAGAACTTCTCTCATCCAAATCTTGTCTGAATTTTGTGTATTTGAGATAGATATAGATGTGGATGCTGTGCCATTTTGATTTGTGGGTCCGAAAGTAGTCCATCCATTTTGCGCCTCACCAATAAAACTTCCGCCAGGGTCAGTAACGTTGCCATATCCCCATTGGAAATTCCAATTTGGCCTAAGATGACAATTCGGATGACTGGCCAGAAATTGCCCAGACGTTGATGCTGTGATATCCGGTCCACCCAAACCCCAATTCGGCAAATCTGATTCTTTGTCACAGACAATTTTTATTGCGTCAATAACAAGGGGTTGCGAAGGAGTTAAAGCCTGAACTATCACTGTCCTTGTCACCGGTGTCGCTGCCAAACCTTGGGAATCAGTAACATTGTATGTCAGAACATAAGTTCCAGGAGTGGAAGTACTGACGTTTCCGCTAACAACAATCTGACTGGTGATATTGCCATCTTCTTGGTCAAGAGCTGTTGCTCCAGGATCAACAAAGTTTTGTCCCACCATGATTGTGGTTGTGGCGTCGCCGAGAAGAGTGATGACTGGAGGCGTGTTTGGCGGATTAATATCCATACAGCCTTTGATCGTAAACTTTACCACAATATCATTGTAATCCTTATCTGCAGATGCCAATGGAATATCTTCAAATCCAAGCACATATGAACCATAATTCGGACTTGATACGGGTGAAATAACATCATATGAAATCATATGATCTTCGCCACCCGCATTCAGAGAATTTTCTCCCGCCCAAAACCTGTTTGCGTCAAATTGTGAATTGACTGCAAAACTGATATCGCCTGGCACCGTAACGGTATATTTCTGGCCAGGCGTTCCAGTTGCAATATTTGAATAAACAGGATTGCTCATATGGCCGACAATAAAAAGCGGAACAAATGTTGCCGACTGACCTTTCTGATAATACCCAAACACATCCCCGGCAGCAGTATAACCATTAAGCATCTCTATTTCTATTGTCGTGGAAGCTTTATTGGCATTGGTATGCCAGATCTGATATTGTGTCTGGCCTCCAATAGTAAGACCCGCGACTGAGACAATATCCGCAACTGTGGGTTCTGAACTTGTACCGATTACTTCTGTGGTTGTATCTCCTAATGAATCAGGAATTACACACATCGTATCGACCGTATTTCCTCCTTGCTGCTCACTGTCTGCTTTTGCGCTGTTGAACATAACGCCAAAAGCGATTAATAAACAGACCGTTGTTAGAGTAGCAAAGAAGAATTTTATCTGCTTTTGGTTTTTAAACATAAGCATTGAATAAAATTAAATTGATAATAAATTCTTCTTCCTACTTTTAAACAGCAGGAGCGTATTTTAAATGAACAAAAAAAGGACAAACAAAGAGCAAAATATCTAAACTATAGCTAACATATTTCTCTCAATTAATCAAGAAGCCCGGTTTCCAGGGGAAACCGGGCTTCTAATCTAGCTAATTTCTTAATTAGCGGTCTCTTCGAAAGTCTCTCCGCCTTTCCTTGTTGCATTCGTAGCAGTAGATAGTTCCGAAAGTTCCATCATCTTTCTTGGTGGGATTGAAGGGAAGTTCGGTAATATCAGTATTGCACTTGGCGCATTTAATTCCAAGAGCGGAAACGTCTTGGAGATTAGGTCGGGGACGATTTTGATCGTATTCCATTTACATTCACCTAAATTAACTTTTAATTTATTATCTTTTTAGGTGAACGACTCTGTTTAAATAAACTTTTTCACCTAACGATAAACTAGAAGTAGTATAGCATATCACTAAAAAATTGCAAGTAAAATTGTTAAATAGATACAATCATGCTAAAGTAAAATTAATTATGTTTTCCCAATTAGTTATTAACTCTCTTATTGCCGGAGCCATTTATGCACTAGTAGCAAGTGGCTTTTCTTTAATTTATTCCACTTGTAAATTTGTTCATTTTGCCCATGGCGCTACTATTGCTTTGAGCGCCTATTTTTTGTTCTTTCTTTTTTCCGGCTTAGGCCTAAATTTCTGGTTTTCAGTAATTTTTGCTATAATTTTTTCCGCGCTCATCGGCTGGTTAATGAACAAAGTTGTTTATCAGAAATTCCGCAAAAGAAAAGCCAGCAATGTGATTTTATTGATTGCAAGTTTTGCTCTTTTGATTTTGCTGGAATCGTTGATTTTGATGTTCTTTGGAGCTGATGTAAAAACAATCGGCTATATCAAAATCGCCAAGGGACTGGAATTCTTAGGAGCAATCATTACACCGCTCCAGATTTTTATTATTGCGGTCTCTTTTGTTTTACTCATTCTTCTTTGGTTCTTTATGAAAAAGACAAAAATTGGAAAGGCAATGCGTGCCGTGGCTGATAACAAAGAAATGGCGGAGATTGTCGGTATTTCTTCTAAAAAAATTTATTCTTGGTCTTTTATTATCGGCTCGCTCATCGCCGGTATTGCCGGAATTTTGGTCGGCCTGGAACAAAATCTTGAACCGATGATGGGGACTAATTTAATGATTAAGGGATTTACGGCCGCGATTGTCGGCGGCATTGGTTCTGTTCCCGGCGCTATTCTCGGTTCATTTCTTCTTGGTTTTGCTGAAAATTTCGGCATCTGGTTTTTGCCCTCTGGCTACAAAGACGCCATTGCCTTTGTAATACTGTTCATTTTCCTTTTATTCAGGCCACAGGGGATTTTAGGAATTAGAAGAAATAGCAAATAAAAAATATGGACAAAACAACAAAAATAATCGCTTGGGTAATCGTGGCAGTAGTTATTATTGGCGGGGTTTGGTATGAGATAAGCAGAAAGGCAGAAGAGCATACAAATGTTTTGAAGGTAGGGGTGATTATTCCACTAACTGGACCAGTTGGGCCAACGGGTAAAGATTTTCTAAATGGCTTAATGTTGGCAAAAGAAAAAATTAATCCTAGTGTTGAATTATATATAGAAGATAGTCAGTCTAATGCTAAAGATGGTGTTACAGCCGCTAAAAAAATATTAGATACTCAAGACGTTGATATGATTATTTCTTTACAAAGTGCAGTTGTTATTCCGTTGCTAACTTTGGCGGATGAATATAATAAACCTTTACTTGCTACAGCTATTTCTCAAAATGAATTTACTCAAAAAAGTAAAAATGCTTTTCGTTTTTTTCCGTCAGCAAATCAAGAGGCAGCTCTGGCGGCAGATTTCGCAAATAAAAGAGGATTTAAGAAAATATCAACCATAACCATTTTAGATGAATATGGCGTTTCAATGAAAGAACAATTTGATAAAAAATTTGAAGGCGATATTGTTCAAGAGGAAAACTTTACTGCGGCGGATACGGATTTGAGGACAATTTTAACCAAAATATCCAATTCTGATGCAATTTACTTTATTGGTTATATTCCGCAGTATATTTCCTTATTTAAACAATTAAAAGAACTTGGAAAGGATAACGTTGTTATATCAAATTTAATAACAATAAGCGGTTCTGTTAGAGCAGAAATTGGAAATTTGACGAATAAGATTTATGCTACTGTGCCCGAATCTGCTTTAATGAGTGAAAAGACAAAACAATTTAGAAAAGATTACATTGAAAAGTATGGAGAAGAACCTGACTGGGCTGCTCCATTTGGATACGATACGATGTTTATATTAGACGCAGTGCAAAAAAATGAGAAAAAACCGATTGAAGCGTTATATAATATAAAAATAAATGGCTTAAATGGTAATATTTCGTTCAACGGAGATCGCGAAGCTTTTATTCCTTTGAGTATAGTGGAAATCAAAAACGGCCAGTTTGTGCCGTACCAAGGATAAATAATTTATGTTTTCTGCTTATTTAATTCATTTGTTAATCTTGGTCGGGATCTATTTGATTCTGGCGATTTCTTTGCAATTGGCAGTTGGTTTTACCGGTTTGCTTAATTTGGGTCATATTGCTTTTTACGCCATTGGCGCCTATATCTCCGCTCTTTTGGCTTTGGCTGGCTGGCCGTGGTGGATTTGTTTGTTACTGGCTGGTACTGGAGCAATGTTGTCCGGATTTTTACTGGCTTTGCCGACTAATAAATTAAAGGGCGACTATTTGGCTTTGGCCACCTTGGGTTTTACTTTTGTTATCTATGCCATTACTTTGAATTGGACAAGTTTAACAAGAGGGCCATTGGGGCTACCCGGCATTCCTAAACCAAGCTTGTTTGGTTTTGTTTTTTCCGATAATTTTGCCTTCTTGATTTTGACCGCCATCATTACCACCATTTCTTATTTTATTATTAAAAGAATCGTTTCCTCGCCCTTTGGCAAGGTTTTAGAAGCAATTAGAGACGATGAATTGGCTACCAGGGTTTTAGGCAAAAATACTTTTAAGATGAAAACTTATGCCTTAGGGATTTCCGCTTTTTTCGCCGGCATTGCCGGTTCTTTATACGCCCATTATATTACTTTTATTGACCCATCTTCTTTTACATTGCTTCAGTTAATTCCAGTAATAGCGATTGTGATTATCGGCGGCCTAGCTTCGTTAAGGGGTACGGTTATTGCCGCTATCATTCTGGTTTTATTGCCCGAGCCGTTGAGGTTTATCGGTTTCCCTTCATCTGTTGTCGGTCCAGCCCGCCAGATAATTTACGCCCTGCTTTTGCTTTTAATTTTAATTTACAAACCAAAGGGATTTTACGGAAAAGTGGAGTTGGAATAAAAATATGAATAAAACAAAAATAATTTTATGGATTATCATAATTGTCATAATAATTGGCGGACTTTGGTATGGCCAGGGTAAAAAAGCGGAAAAAGAATCAAAAAATAAATTAGAAGTCGCGGTTATTATTCCTCTTACCGGCCCCAGTTCCCCAGAGGGTGAAGATTTTTTAAATGGTCTTTTGTTGGCTAAAGAAAAACTTAATCCCGACATTATTTTTTATATTGAAGATAGTCAGGGTAAGGCAACAGAGGGTCTTACGGCCGCAAAAAAATTATTGGATACGAAAAATATAGACATTATAGTCTCGTTTCAAAGTCTGGTTTCTATTCCTCTCCTTGCCTTAGCAGACCAGTATAATAAACCTTTAGTTGTTACTTCGGTTGCCCAAGACGAATTTACCCAAAAAAGCAAAAATGCTTTTCGTCTGTTTCCCACTGCCAGGCAATATGCATCCATGGCAGCAGAATTTGCAAACAAAAAAGGATATAAAAATGTCTCAATCCTGACGGTTCACGACGAATATGGAGAATCAGTAAAAGAACAGTTTAAGAAAAATTTTAAGGGGAGCATCGTCCATCAAGAAAGTTTTGAAATTCCCGAGCGCGACTTTAGAACTGTCTTAATTAAAATTTCAAATTCTGAAGCGGTTTTTTCTGTGGGTTATAATATTCACTGGGTGAGTTTATTCAAACAACGCGAAGAATTAGGAAAAGACACAATTTTTATATCTAATCAGAATATGGTGAGCCAGCTTGTTCGGTCAGAAATCGATGATTTATTGACCAATGCTTATGCGGTGGTACCATCTTCTACTCTGCTTAGTGACACAACAAAAGAGTTCGTGGATGAATATATTAAAAAATATGGACATGAACCAGACTGGGTTGCGCCATTCGGATATGATATGACGTTTGTTCTCGATGCCGTACAAAAAAACGGCAAAAAACCAATTGAAGCTCTTCATGAAATAAGGTTTGAGGGGTTAAACGGGACTATTTCCTTTGACGAAAATGGCGAGTCTAATATTCCATTGATTATGATTCAGGCCAAAGATGGAAGTATTGAATTGGTAGAAAAATAGACAACCAAAATGCTAAAAATTCAAAATCTTAAAAAATATTTCGGCGGTGTGAAGGCAGTCAATGACTGCGATTTTGAGGTTGAGGAAAAAACAATTACAGCTTTAATCGGGCCCAATGGTTCGGGTAAGACAACTGTCTTCAATCTTATTTTCAGTATTTTAAAGGCTGACGCCGGCAGAATTATTTTTGACAATAGGAATATAACGAATTTATCTCCGGAAATAATTTCTAATCTTGGGATGTCGCGACTTTTTCAGCAGTCTCGGCTTTTTAATAATCTAACCATTAAAGAAAACTTGCTTTTAGCTCTAAATAATGAAGATACAAAGTTCTGGTCCGCCCTTGTTAAAACCTCGGCGGATAAAAAAAATAAGTTTGAAGAAAAAATCAAAGAAATGCTGGAAATGGTTGATTTAGAAGGATTTAAAAATAAGCTTGCCAGAGATTTAAGTTATGGTCAAAAAAGATTGATTGAATTAATAAGAACAATTTTGAATCCCCATAAACTTTTGATATTGGACGAGCCGGTCGCGGGCGTGAATCCCAAATTAAGAAGAGTGATAGAAAAAATTTTATTAGAATTAAAACAACAAGGAGAAACTATATTATTGATTGAACACGATATGGATTTTGCTTTTAATATCGCCGACAGAGTTGTTGTGATGGATGAAGGAAAGGTAATTGCCCAAGGCAAACCGGAAGATATAAAAAACAACCCCAGGGTTTTGGAGGCGTATTTGGGAGAGTAGATATTGTTTTTTTGAAGGGTTATAATATCATTAAAACATATGAAAAAAACAATTTTTTGGGTGGTCATAGCGATAATTGTTATTGGTGGAATTTGGTACGGGGTGAATAAACAGCCCAAAGAGCAAGGAGTGATTAAAATCGGGGTATTAGCGGATCTTTCAGGTGATTATGTGTCACTTTTCCGTGGAGTACCCAGAGGAGTTGAATTTGCTGTAGAAGATCTTAGGAAAGAAATTGGAAGAGAAATAAAGTTGATCATTGAAGATCAAAAATCTTGTGATGCAAAAGAAACTGCCACAATTATGAATAAATTTATAGGGGTGGACAAAGTAGATCTAGTTATTGGAGGCACGTGCAGTAATACTACCTTAGTCGCAGCCCCAATTGCTGAACAAACAAAAACAATTATGATTTCTCCAGCTTCATCAGCTCCTTCTGTATCTAACTCTGGAGAATATATATTTAGAACTTATATTTCAGACTTGTTACGTGCAAAAGAGGCAGCCAAATTAGCCTATGAATTAGGTAAAAGAAGAATGGCCATTTTTACAGATTTAAGTAATGATGCACAAATTGAACTAGCTAAAGGAGGGAGAGAAAAATTTACAGAATTGGGTGGAATGATAGTTGCAGAAGAAGAGATAACCAAAGGTGATACAGATTTTAGAACCCAACTTGCCAAGATTAAAAACTCAAATCCAGATTGCTTATATTTAAGCATTACGGCTCCGAACCAAATTGCCCTTGTAGCAAAACAAGCCAAAGAATTGGGTTTAAATGTTCAATTGATTGTTCCGCATGAGACAGTAGAAGATCCTAATGTGCTTCAAATTGCTGGGAAAACAATAGAGGGATTAATTTACGTAATGCCGGGCAATCCTCCCGATACTCAAAAATATCAAGAATTAAAAAGAAGATATAAAGAAAAATATAGTGAGGAGGAAATGCCTTCGTATACCACGGAAAGCTATGACGCCGTAACACTTGCTGTTAAAGCAATTTTGGCCAGCAACGGGACAAAGGAAGACATTAAGAATAAATTATTTGAAGTAAGTAAAAGTTATAACGGAGTTTCAGGAAATGTAACTTTTGATGAGAACGGCGACGTTACGAAATCAGTAATGTTTAAGACCATCAAAAACGGTCAATTTGTGCCGTATACAGAGTAAAAAATGCTCAAAATTCAAAATCTAAAAGCCGGCTACAACGGAATGGAAATTTTGCATGGAATTGATTTGGAAATAAAGCCGGCTGAGATTGTTGCTTTGATCGGGCCGAACGGTGCCGGCAAGTCAACCTTACTCAAAAGTATTTTTAATTTGTGTGAGATTTATTCAGGTAAAATTATCTTCAAAGACAAGGATATAACCAAACTCCCCACCCATTATTTAATTCAAGAAGGCGTTAGCTATGTTCCCCAGGGCAGACAGGTTTTTGCCGATTTGACCGTTAGAGAAAATCTGGAAATGGGCGCTTTTGTAATGGAAGACCACGAATTAATGAAAAGAAATATAGCTGATGTATTTAATAAATTTCCGTTTTTGAAAGAGAAACAAGATGATTACGCTTTTACTTTATCAGGCGGTCAGCAACAAATGTTAGCTATTGCCAGAGCTTTAATTCAGGATCCAGAATTACTGCTTTTGGATGAGCCGTCCTTAGGATTGGCGCCCAAGACAATGAAAGAAGTTTTTGAAAAGATTGTGGAAATCAACAAAGAAGGCATATCAATAATAATCGTTGAACAAAATGCCAAACAGGCAACAAACATCGCTCATAAAACGTATGTTTTAGAAGACGGTAGGATGGCTTTAATGGGCGGCAAGGAAATTCTTAACGACGAAAAAATTAAGAATATTTATTTTGGCGGAAGATAGAATTTAATATAAACAAAGAACTGAAAAAGATTTATTGTCTGAAAAGTCTGAGGGAATTAAAGAGCGGGAAAAAGTCGGTTAAAAAATTAAAAGCAGCAGCGCCGCTGGGGCCGATCACGCCGGCAAAAACCAAGGCTAATCCAACGGCATTGCTTATTCCCCAGATCCAAAAATCCTGATTAATGATTTTCATTGTCCGCTGGCTTAATTTTACCATTTCCAGAACATTCACAAGTTTATCTTTCATTAAAACGACATCGGCTGACTCAATGGCCGCGTCCGTGCCAATGGCGCCCATGGCAATGCCAATATCAGCTAAGACCAAACTCGGGGCATCATTAACGCCATCGCCAACCATGGCCACTTTATAATTGGGCTTAATGATTTGCTTCAAAAAATTGACTTTGTCTTCGGGTAAAAGATCTGCCTTATACTCTGTAATATGCGTTTCTTGAGCAATTCGACTAGCCACTTCTTTGTTATCGCCGGTTAACATCACTATTCTTTCTACTCCGACTTTTTTCAGTTTATCAATGACATCAACAGCATGAGGTCTTACTGAATCTATCATTGAAATAAAGCCAATAGCTTTTCCTTTTATAGCCAAAGCCGTAATGCTGTGACCTTCCGCTTTTTCTTTTTCTAAAATATCCCTTTCTGCTTTGGAAAATTTTATACCGCTCTCTTCCAAAAACTTAACCTTTCCCGCAAAAACAGCTTCTTTATCTATTGCGCCCTTACTTCCGTAACCTGGCTTTTCGTATAAATCGCTGACATTCTTTAATTTAATGTTTTTCTCTTTGATAAATTTAGTGATTGCTTTGGCTGTGGGATGCTGGGATTCGCTGCTGATTGTTCCCAAAATAGATAAAAATTTGTCTTCAGGATAATTATCAAAGGTCATGACCGTTTTAATTTTTGGCTTGCCTGTGGTAAGGGTGGCGGTTTTATCAAATATAAATGCCTTTATTTTGGGAAAGCCTTCTATAAAAGTTCCCCCTTTGACAATAATGCCCCGCCGGGCAGCCGCGTTTAACGCGGCGGTAAAAGAAAGCGGGACAGCCACAGCTAAATCATCAGCGCAAGTGACAAGTAAAACCGAGAGGACGATGAGTAAATTATGAAAGAAAAAATAAATGGCAAATGCGCCAGCCAGAATTAAAACAACATACCAGGTGGCAAATTTTTCAGTTGTTGAACTGATCGGCGCTTTGGCGCTCTGCGATTTTTCCACCAGTTCTATAATTTTTGCAAAAGCAGTATCCTCCCCTACTTTTTTTGCTCTGACCAAAAATGAACCGGCTACAACCAAAGTTGAACTGAAAACATTGCTTCCGGTTTCTTTGCTGATTGGCTCTGACTCGCCGGTCAAAGAAGATTGGTCAATTGATCCCTCGCCCGACTCAACAATGCCGTCAACCGGAATCCGCTCTCCGACTTCCACCAAAACTAAATCGCCTAATTTTACTTTTTCCGTTTCTGTTTCCATTATTTTTTCGCCGATTTTCAAATGGACTTTCCGCGGCCTTAATTTCAGTAAACTTTGAATGGCGGCCCGGGCTTTGTTATCGGTGTAATAAAGAAAAATTCTCGCCGAGGCAAGCATCATGCCGATAAAAACAACCGAATGCCACTCCTTGCTTAAAATAGCGGCAATTAAGGCAATGCTCGCCAAAAGGTCAATGGTGGCCTTAAAACGGATTAAGGCCCTTAAAGAACTGACTAGAACCGGCAGAAGATTAAGCAAAGAAATAACAACAAAAACAATATTAAGAGGATTTATTATCAAAGCCAAAAAAGAAACAACTAAAAGAAAAACATCAAACCAAAAACGGAATTTTAAAAAATTCGTTGCCATAATTTAATATCTTTATAGAAATATCTATTGAACCACTGTCTGCCCTTTTACTTTGGCGGGAATTACAAACAAAACATAAATGGCAGATAGGCCAACAAGAACATAAACAAGGCGGGATAAAAGAGACATCGTGCCGAAAATAGCAGCCACGAGATCAAAATTAAACAAGCCAACCAGTCCCCAGTTTAAACCCCCAATAACAACAAGAATAAGGGTTAACCAATCAAGTCCGCTGAGTTTTCTCATAAATTTTTATTATAAAAACTTTGTCTAAATAATTCGACCTTTATTACTTTTCTTTATTTTTTTTCTGCCTGCTTTTTTCTCGTCTGTCTTTCGATAATTTTGGTAAGGGGTAAGAGTTCCGGGTCGCTCCAGTCGGGATGAATTTTTCTTGCCTCAAGCAAAGCCTCATTCGGGGCCTCTTGAATTAAATTAAGGTGTTCATCGTAAACATTACCTTCTCTATCAATAATCCGGCCTTGTTCGTCGTGATGAAATTCTTCTGCAAATTTTTTTCTTCCCTCTTCGCTCCCCGATGTCTCCAAAAAAGGGAAATCAATTTGTTCACCTTTCCTCATATTTTTATTATAAGTTTTTTTACCTATTTTTCCACTATTTTATTAAGGGGTCTCGGTAGGGCTAAATCCATTTATTTTTGATTAAAAAATCTCTAACCTGAACAAAAATTTTTTCGTGGCCGTTTGCATTGGGATGAAGACCGTCGTCAAAATCGTCGTTATTTAATAGTTCGATATCCATAAAAAGAACATTGTTTTTTTGACAAACCTCTCTCATAATCTCAGCATATTTTTGGATATTTTCGTTAGTATAGTAAATATCGATCCAAGGCACGGGCATGGTTTTCGACTCGTCGCAATTTTTCAGGTCCATGAAAATAATATTATTGGTGATTTTTTTGGCCCGCCTGATTATTTCTTCCAGATTTTGCCTGAATTTTTCCGGCGTAATCAGATAATTTCCGGGTGTATGCTCATAGGCGGCATCATTGCCTCCTGTTTGAAATATTATCGCGTCGGCATTCCTAATTTTGGCCTCAGCTTCAAATCGTTCCAATATGGTATCTGTTGTACCGCCGGAAATGCTGCAATTATATATTTCAACATAATCTTTCTCCTCTCTTTTGGCCACATGAAACCAAAGGCGATTTACCCACCCGCCTTTTTCCAAATCCCAAGCCCCCCAAGCGGTACTATCTCCAAATATACAAATTGAATTCATAAAATTTTGTTTATTTTTCCCAAGAGTTTTTTGTTTTCCAGAAAATCATAATAACCTTCTATTTTGCCGGCCAATTTTCCGTTTCTGAAAAACAATAGGGATGGGAGTTTTTTTACGTTGTACTTTTTCAATATTGAGTCATTCTTTTTTACTTCTATTTTCCCGTATTTTATATTTTTACTTTTAAATAATTCTTTAATTGGTATGGAATAAAGCAAGCATTTTATTGAATTTCTGTTGAATAATTCTACCACTGCCGGCCGAGTTGATTCAAGAATTTGAATTTTGAATTTTTTAAGAGGAATTCGAAAAGTGGGACTTACCGGTTCCGCCCCATATCTATCAATAAATAAATCAGAAATTTTTCTCCGATCCTTCTCAATTTCTTTTTTTATTTTTTTATATTCTTTTTTTGTTTCGGCAACTCTAATGGCGCCCACGGGGCAAGCCTCTTCGCACTTTCCGCAGGCGATACATTTTTTATTGTCAACCGCTATCTTTTTTCTTTTTTCATCCCAATAAAACGCGGCCACGGGACAAACTTCAATCCCGCCGCAGTCTCTGGAGTTGTCACAAATTTTAAAATTAATCAAAACCACCTTTTTCATCAACTAAATTATACTGCAATTTTTATCATCTTGTCTAACGCCGAGTGTTTGACACTGGCTGGCTACTTAGGTTCGGTCTCTCGAATTGCGCTCAGTTTAATATTTCCCATCGTGTCCACCGAGATAAATATTTGTATGTTTGCCTTTTGTTTTTTTAACGGGAAATCTTTTTTTGTTATCTTTTATCGTCATTTTTATCGCTTCGTCAATATCAACATCGCAGCTGTTTGCCAATAAAGATAAAAACCAATATATGTCACCCACAGCATCTTCTATCTCTTTTTTATTTGTTAAGAGAGTTTTTTTTATAATCTTCGGATTCTGCTCCCATTTAACTATATTTCTAATCTCTCCTATTTCTTCCACTATTCCCAGTAAAATATCTTTGGGGTCGTGAAACTGATCCCAATTTCTTTCCTCGCAAAATTTTTTAATTTGTTTTTGAAATTTATTCATAATGATTCTAATAATTGGCTGTGAAAATTGGAAAATGTTAGAAAATGCTTGATGAGTGTTGTTTAAATAACTCTGTCTATTTTATTAAAACCATCAAAATGAACTTTATTATCATCAAACAATTCTACGACTTTATATTTTCCCTTAGTATAAAGCCGCCCGTTATCAATAAAATGCGTTGCTTCTAAAATTAAGATGCTTGCCTTTGGTCGAGAAAGATTTTGATTCCCCTTGGTTTCAACTAAAGGGATTTCTCCTTCAAGCCAATAGTTTCTTTGTCCTTCTTTTAAAAAAGGATAGATTTTTCCAACTTCAATATTTTCCGGAATACATTCTTCAATTTTTCTTTTCCCAGCCTTGAATTCGGACATATTTCTTAACGCAAGGTCAGGATTAAATTCAACTTTTATGCCCATAAAATTTATTTTTTAATCTTAAACATTTCGCCATGACCAGGAATAATATAATCAGCCAAATTTAAAATTCTCTCCCTACTCTCCTTTAATGCTTTTTCGTCTTTAACATAAGGGTCTTCATGTTCTAATAAACTTTGTTTATCTGTTTTCTGTTCTTCTTCGTCTGCCCACCAAAACACATCACCAGCAATAATTACCTTACCCAAATCTTCTGTTTTAACTAAAACAGAACAATGAAATTGGTCGTGCCCAGGTGTTTTAATGATTTCTATATCGGTATTCGGAATTTTACCTTCGTGTCCAGCTATCTTACCATCAAAAGAATACACATTGCTATTGTCTAAAATTTTAGCATTTTCAAAAATACCAGCTAAAAGAGAATGGTCTAAATGAGTATGAGTTACAATGACGAAGTTAATATCTTCTGTCTTCAAGTTTCCTTTTGCTAAACCGCTCAACAATGCTTCTCTATTCATTCCGGGGTCAACAATTATATTCAAGTTGTTATCCTGAATTAAGGTAGTCGTAGAAGAGGCAAATTCTTCTCCGTTTTTTTCTCTTGCATAACCTTTAATTAAAATTTTTACTTTTGCCATATATTTTTCTGTCAAATCCTGTCAACTTTGCTGACCACTTCGGTCTAGAACCGAAGCATATAAGATATTATAAGACTTTTTTGGTACTCCTTCCATTGTCTTATTAAGGGGTCTCGGTAGGGGCTGTTAAATCGTAAGAAAATAATTTAACCGGAATTCCTTTTTGATGTGCCTTATCAATGGTGTCGCCGGTTCCCAGCCCCTCGCTTGTCCCGGTTTTAACTCTAAAAGCTATCAATTCATCGGAAGCGGCCACAATATCCGAATTCCGTTCGTAATATCTTTCCTTTTTATTTTCTTCGGTAAAATTCGTGTCCGGATTTTCCATGAGTGATTGCGGATTGATTTGTTTCAATTTGGTTAATTGGCTTATTAAATTTTCCGCTTGTTCAGAAGTTATATTACCTAATTTGGCATGCTTTCTGTAATGCTCGGAAAATTTTTCGAGAGTTGTTGGTAGAAAAATTTTTATTTTATCGGCTTTGGGATTATATTTTAAGGCCTCGTCTGTTGCTATATAATCTACGCCCAGTGCTCCGCCGGAAACAATTCCGTCCCCGCGTTGTATAATTTCCCGGGCTTCTTTTCGTAATTTCTCTTCAATTTCGCTGTTGGTTCTTCTCCAACTGCCACTTATTCCAATCCATTTCATATTTTTATTTTACTGTTTCGACGCTCCTCGGACAGAATTATTCCTCAATTGAAACCCTTAAAATAATGGTAATACCGTGATGCTGATTGTAATATTATAATATACCATTATCTTTTGGCAGTGTAACTAATGGATAGTCAGAAGTTATCCACGCTCGAATAGCTTCTTCTAATTTAGATTTTCTTCCAAATAAAAAACTAAAAAATAAACTGTTTATATTTTCCTTAGTTCCTTGTTTATAAAATTTCAAGCCCCTCATAGCAAACTTGATTTGGAACTTTGAAATAGAATTAATTTTTTTGATAGTTTGCTCAAATGGTCGCCAGTCATTTGAGTGATTTTTTAAATAATTCAAAAGTTCGCCATTGCCTATACACCAGCCAGTATCAGGCGGATAGTTAATATCGAAAGCTTCGCCCCATGCACCTAAAGCTAGCCTAGAATCATCCTTAAAACCAGGACCTAACAGATGATAATCAATTGAGATTAGATTTTTATTCTCGTCCACAAGATAGTCTTTATCCTTATTATCATAATTACCTATCCAGAGATTAAACACAAAGCTTCGTATTACTTCTTCTTTATTTTGGATATCACTTGCCTCGAAAGTCGGAAATGCATTTGATTGCAAATATCTAGTTAAAGATTGCCCCTTAAATTCGGTTAAAAAAATATTATCATCAATTTTTTGATGGCTTATACTAGCACTATTAAAATTTTCTACCCTTTTAAGGGGAATAATTTTGACCTTTAAGTTTTTTAGGTCAGCGAGCCTTGCTAAGCGAAATCCTAGTATCGCTCGATGATCTAAGTCACGAAAATCAACGCGACGAATATATGGCTTACCGGTACCACGAAAATTCTCTATAACAGCTGGCAGTGGGTTTGAAATTTTTCCGGCCCAAATACTTTTATCAAAATTCCTTCTAATTTTAATATTGGTGCTATAGGATTCACCAGCAGCCAACGGTTCAAGAAAAGTATAGTTAATAAAGTAACTTTTTAATTTTTGAATTAAATTCATTAAATAAAACTTATAATTTTTTAGAAAAATTTAAAAAGCCGAAACTGTCTCAATGTGACTGCCGGGCTTGGATTCGGACCAAGATCGCGAGGTTCAGAGCCTCGAGTGCTACCATTACACCACCCGGCAATGGTTTTATATCTTTAAATATCGCCTAATCGCAATAAAACTTGAAAGCGCCCCCAAAACTATACCCGTTAAAAGCAAAATCAGGAAGAGCTGGCCGAAGTTGGAAATATAGTAATGAAAGAGATTAATCCCGCTGAAAAAACTTTCGGTTATTGAACCCAGCCAAAGAGTCAGAGGATAAAACAACACCATAGTAATGACAGCGGAAATAACTCCGTAAATAATACCCTCAACAATAAAAGGACCGCTGACAAACTTGCCGCTGGCGCCGACCAGGCGCATCACCCCAATTTCCTCCCGGGAAACATAAATAGCCAAACGGATAGTGTTGAAAATAATAAGAACGGAAATAATAACCAGAATAATGCTGACAATGGCCCCCAGTTTTTTGGCGGAATCCAGAATTTTTGAAAGCCGGTCAATAACCTTTTTGTTCTGAAAATAATTTATTTTATCAATACTGGAGCCGCTCGGCGAATTTGATTCTGCTTCCAAAAACTTTGCCACTGTTTCATATTGAGAAGTCTCTTTGGTTTTAACATTGAGTATTGCCCCGAGGGGATTTTTCCCAATTTCCTCCAAAGACTGCATAATCAGGGCGTTGTCTTTGTGTTTTTCTTTAAAATCATTTAGGGCCTGTTCCGCGGAAATGTAATCAACGGTTTTCACTTCGGCTAATTTTGAAATTGAATCTTTAATACTGAGAATATCCTGCTCCGGGGCGTCGGTCTTGAAATAAATACTGATATCTATCTTGTCCTGAATTTGGCTAAGTATTGTTCCTAAAATCGCCCTGGAAAAAAACAAAGAGCCGATGGAAAAGAGGGTTATCACCATTATTAAAATAGTGGCCAAAGAAATCCAGCCGTTCCGCCAGAAATTTATAAACCCGGCTTTTATTATTCTTTTAATTTTAATCCACACCATATTTATACTACGTATCTTCCTTCTTTATCATCGCGCACAATCCTGCCTTTTTCAAGGGTAATCACCCGTTTACCCAAAGAATCAATGATTGTCTTATTGTGAGTAGCCAGCAAGACTGTTGTTCCCAGTTCATTGATTTTTTTCAAAATATTTATAATTTCCCATGTATTTAAAGGATCAAGATTGCCGGTTGGCTCGTCAGCAATAATCACTTCGGGCTGGTTTATAATGGCTCGGGCAATAGCCACTCGCTGGCGCTCGCCCCGCGAGAGCTCGTCGGGGAAATGCCAGCTGCGGGGAACCAAGTTTGTCAACTCCAAAACCTGAGGAACATCTCTTTCTATTTCTTCCGGAGTTTTTCCCGCTGCTTCCATGGCAAAAGCAATGTTTTCATAAGCGGTTTTATTGGGAAGAAGGCGAAAGTCTTCAAAAATTGTTCCGATTTTTCTCCGAAAAAAAGGTAATTCTTTTTTGGGGATGGTATGAACATCGGTTGATTCAAAAAAAACATGGCCTGAGGTCGGTTTTTCTTCAACCAAAAGAAGCTTTAAGAGGGTTGTTTTTCCTGCGCCTGATTGGCCCACCAAAGAAACAAATTCTTTCGGCTCAACGGCAAAACTTACGTCTTCCAAGGCCGTTGATGTCGCTGAATAAATTTTTGAAACCTTGTCAAAAAAAATCATAAAAATATATCTAAATTGCCGTCTAAAACAGAATTTACGTTGCTCGTCTCTACTCCTGTTCGATGGTCTTTTACCAGTTTATACGGATGAAAAACATAAGAACGGATCTGATGCCCCCATTCGGCCTCAACAATTTTGCTTATTTTCATTGATTCTTTTTCTTTTTCCTGCTGGCTAAGTTTATACTTGTACAGCTTTGATTTCAGAAGCTGCAAACCTCGCTCTTTGTTTTGCCCTTGTGATCTTTCTGATTCAACATGCACGGCAATGTTTGTCGGCAGATGAACAATGCGAACAGCGGTTTCTCTTTTGTTGACATTCTGGCCGCCCGGACCAGAAGACCTGCTTAATTCAATTTTAATATCTTTTTCAGAAATTTCAACTTCTTCGGGCGCGACCAGCTTCGGAATCACCTCCAAAAGACAAAAAGAAGTATGGCGCAATTTTTTTGCGGAGAAGGGAGAAATGCGAACTAAACGATGAACTCCAGCTTCGTTTTTTAAAATGCCATAAGTGCCCTGCCTGCCGGCAGGCAGGCCTTTGCCATTAACCTCAAAAGTGATGTTTTTAAAGCCATTATGTTCGCTTTTGTGCTGATGCAAGATTTTAATTTCCCAATTTTTCTTTTCAGCGAATTTTCTATACATTTTAAAAAGAATTCTGGTCCAATCCTCGGCATCATCACCTCCGGCGCCTGAAAAAAGAGTTAAAACAGCGTCGCCTTTATCATACTTTCCCCCACCTACTGATTTTTCTTTCAAGTTTTTGATTTCCTTAATAATTTTCTGCGCTTTTTCTTTGTTTTTCCAAAAATCCGGCTTTAAAGTCTCTGCTTCCAAATCTTTAATTTTTTGGCTAATTTCTTTATTCATAATTCTTGAGCCACCTCCCAGATTCGAACTGGGGACCTTTGCTTTACGAAAGCACTGCTCTACCGACTGAGCTAAGGTGGCACGCCTCTTTCCAAAATAACAAAAATCTTGCCTTACGGCAAGATTTTTGCGCCTCTCCTCCTGCTCAAATTTCCAGAATTTGCACCTTCAAAATCTTATAGCCGAATTTTAGCGCGCTCTCACGGTCGGGAAACCAGACGTCAATCCTCTGTTTGAATCGTCTGTGCATTCTGTCCTCAACCGTAAAAACTTTTTCCCCGAACACTCCCGGAATTTTTATTTTTGTTCCAAAAGGCAAAAAGTTTGCCGCCACGACGCCGTCATGAACAAAAGTTCCGTTGGCAGCGATAAACGGCGAATCGTCGGTCTGGTCAAATGTCGAAGAATAAGCAGTTGCCTCCACAACCATTTCCCGATAAACATTTTCCGGAGCCTTAGCAATAGCCAACGGCGCTGTTAACATTCCTGTTATCACAACAACCAAAAAATATTTTATAATCATATTTTCCAACAAAAAAAGGCCTAAAATGGCCTCCGTTTGTTATGTCTTGATGCTACTCTATTTTGTCTAAAAAGTCAACTGGCAGAGCCCACGCGCAGACTTGCACTGCGGACCTCATTCTTACCAAGAATGTGCTCTGCTACCTGAGCTACATGGGCAATATTTCTATTTTATTTCATTTGATTTTTTTTACAATACTGATATAATTTTAGGCACAGCGGGGTAGACCAGTAGTAGGTCGGGGGGCTCATAATCCCCAGGCGCGGGTGCAATTCCCGCCCCCGCAACATGGAACAGGAGATTTTGAAAAAAATCGAGGAGTTGGAAAAAAAAGTTGAAGCGGTTTATCAATCTGCTGAAAAAACAAGAAAATATTTTCTCTGGACTTTGATTATAACGGCCGTGGTAATTATCCTGCCTCTTCTTGTTATGCTTTTTGTCATTCCTTCGCTTTTAAACATCTATAGCCCTGCCAATTTAGGTTTATAAAATTCTTGCCAAAAGGCGTAAATTTTTGTATATTTATTATTGCGCCAGTGTAGTTCAACGGCAGAACAAAGGACTCATAAGCCTTGGATAGAGGTTCAACTCCCCTCACTGGCAAATGCAGCCGTGGTGTAGCCCGGTTAACACGTCCCCCTGTCACGGGGAAGATCGTGGGTTCAAATCCCATCGGCTGCGCAGAGAAAAAATGTTATTATAAATCCATATGGGAATACTTCTTGCTTTTCTCGCACTCTTCTCGTGGGGTTTGGGAGATTTCTTGATTCAAAGAAGCGCACGGAAATTCGGAGACTGGGTGGCGCTTTTTTACATTACGGCATTCGCCTCAATTATTCTTTTTCCTTTTATATATCATGATTTAATCCGTTTTGTTTTACAAAATAAAAGCCTTTTTATTTTGCTTGCCGCAGGTTTAATCACGCTTTTTGCAGCCCTGCTTGATTTCGAAGCCCTAAGAATCGGAAAAATTTCTGTAATTGAACCCGTCTATGCATTTGAGGTTCCTGTTACCGTTCTCTTGGCAATGCTTTTTATCAACGAGTATTTAAATTTGATACAGGCAATTCTGGTTTTTGGAATAATGTTTGGAATTTTTCTTGTTGGGACTCGATCCTTTCATCACTTTAAAAATATTCATCTTGAAAAAGGCGTGTGGTATGCCCTGTTTGCAACAATAGGAATGGGAGCGGTTAATTTTCTCTTTGGTTTAGGGGCGCGGCAAGTAAGTCCGCTTATGATTAATTGGTTTACCAGTTTTTTCATTGCCCTGGTCTCGCTTTTTTATCTTGCCTCAAAATCACGGCTCAATGAAATCTATTCCGACTGGAAAGGTCACAAAAGATTAATTTTAGGGGTAAGCATTGTCGATAATATGGCGTGGGTAGCTTTCGCTTACAGCACTTTGTATATTCCCATTGCCGTGACCACTGCGGTCAGTGAGAGCTATATTGCCCTTGCCGCAACACTTGGTTTTATTTTCAATCACGAAAAACTAAAAAAACACCAATGGGTCGGGCTTCTTCTTGTTCTAGCCGCAATAATAATCCTAAGTAGTATCACCGACGCATAATTTTATTTTATATATACCTAAATTCTTTGAGAGCTTTTCGATATTTTTCCAGAGTTTCTTTGGCTTCTTCTTTGGTAATTTGAAACGCTTCGCCTTCATGGGCAATTTTATTTCTTATTTTATGTGCTTCCCAAGTATTTTGAAGATTGTCAAAATCAGACGGTTCAATATTTTTTAACCTCTCCCCTAAATCTTCGCCTTTGTATCCAATACCTTTTATAATTTCATCAACAAGGGAATCGGCCTCAATTATTGCCATTTTCCAATCCGATGGATTTTCCGAATCAATCTTTTTTTGAATCTCATCCCATTTGTTCTTCCGCATTTCCGGCATCTCTTCCCGAACAAGAAAATCAACGAGATGAACTATTCTTTTTCTCTGCAGAAAGAAAATTTTAAAAAGAACAAAAATTATTCCTCCCAAAGCGATGATGGAAATAACAATAGAAAGCCAGGTTAGACCGCTCAGCCAAGCCGCAAAATCAAGCATCCTTTCTCCCAACCATTTAAGAAATTCAATAAACCTATCAAAAATATATTCCAGATTTAAAAATCTAGCTTCGGGGGGATTTTTCATATTGTTTTCCTAACTCAAATAATAAATCTTCTCTAAACCAAGGAGCGATAAGCTGGATACCGATAGGAAGATCTGGCGTGGGGGCAGGGATGGAAATTGCCGGCAAGCCGGCTAAATTCACGGAAACTGTGAAAATATCTTCAAGATACATCTGGAGCGGGTCTTGGATTTTTTCTCCTATTTTAAAAGCCGGAGTGGGCGCGGTTGGTAAAAGAATAATATCAATCCGCCTGCTGGCGGATTCAAACGCTTCTTTAAAATCTTTTCTTATTAAAGCTCTTACTTTTTGGGCCCGGCCATAATATTCATCGTAATAACCAGCGGAAAGAACATAAGTACCAAGTATAATTCTTCTTTTCACTTCTTTCCCCAGTCCCTCAGCCCGCGTTTTCATATAATCTTCCAGTAAATTTTCACCATTGACTGAGAGACCATATTTTACTCCGTCAAAACGGGCAAGATTTGCCGATGTCTCTGCTGGCTGAATAATATAATAACAAGGAAGAGAATATTCTAGGTGGGGCAGCTCTATTTCTTCAACCTGATGACCAAGATTGCGCAAAACGCTTATTGAAAAATCAACTGCATCATTAACTTTTTTATCAACGCCGCTTCGGTCATACTTTAATAAACCAATTTTAAATTTATCTGGAACAGGGAATGTGGAATGTGGAACATCTACAGAAGTAGAATCTAAAGAGTCTTTTCCTTTAATAATATTGAATATAATTTCCGCGTCTTCAATTGTTTTTGTAATGGGACCGATCTGGTCAAGTGAAGAAGCCATGGCAATCAGACCGAAGCGGGAAACTGCTCCGTAAGTCGGCTTTAATCCCACCACTCCGCAAAAACTGGATGGCTGACGAATCGAACCGCCGGTATCAGAACCAAGAGCAGCTAAACATCCTTGCATTGCTATGGCGGCGGCTGACCCACCCGAGCTTCCACCCGAAACCCTTTCTAAATCATAAGGATTTTTCGTTGGGCCAAAAGCAGAGTTTTCCGTAGAACTTCCCATGGCAAATTCATCCATATTTGTCCGGCCTAAAAAAATGGCTCCGGCATCACGAAGTTTTTTAATAATCGTGGCGTCATAAACAGCATGATAATTTTCTAAAATTTTTGAACCAGCAGAAGCAATTTTCCCTTCTATTAAAATATTATTTTTAACAGCTAGAGGAATTCCTGTCAATGGCTTTAATTCTTTACCTTGTAAAATTTCTTTATCTTCCTGTTCGGCAATTTCAAAAGCATCATTAAAAACTTCCAAATAAGCATTGATGTCTTTGTTTCTTTTTTTTATATTTTCCTGATAAATAGAAACCAATTCCCGGCAAGAGATTTCGCCGTCGTGTATCAACTCCTGTGCTTTTTTGATTGTCAGTTTTTCTAAATTAATCATTCTAAAATATGTTTAACCTTAACATATCCTTTCTCGACTGAAGGTACTTCTTTTAGTAATTTTTCAGAAAATTTCCCCGGCTCGTATCCGTTTTCATCCTCCCGCATAACATTTTCCAGATTAGTGGTTTTACTTGCTTCATTATCAGTCACATTTCTAATATCAGCCTTTTTCAGCTGCGACACATAATCCAAAATTCCCTTAAATTCTTTTTCAAGCTTTTCTTTTTCCGCGGGAGTCAGCCTAATTCTCGCCAAAAGAGCAAGTTTTTCAATATCAATCATATCAAGAGGCTAACATTTCTTTGACAATATTACTAACCAGAGAATTGTCAGCCCTACCTTTTATTTGGAGCATTAAAACAGCCATTACCTTGCCCATTTCTTTCACACTCGCGGCACTAGTCTGTTCAATTGCTTTTCTAACCAATTCCCGAATTTCTTGTTCTGAAATTTGTTCCGGTAAATAAGTGGATAAAACTTTTGCTTCTTTTTTTTCTTTTTCCGCCAATTCCAATCGTCCACCTTTTTCATAAAGTTCAATAGCATCTTTTCTTTTTTTAATTTCCCGGGAAACAACATCAATAATTTCATCCTCCTCCAGCGGACTTTCTTTACCAAGTTTTGTTCTTTTGGCAATTTCCGCATTATGAATTTCTGATTGCAATAGTTTCAAAACAGAGATTTTTATTTTATCTCCCGCTCTAAACGTTTCTTTAAATTCGCTTATTATTTTTTCTTTTAAGTTCATAATTTTATGATATCATTTTTAGAAATTCCCGCTCAATGATGATTTTTACGCCTAATTCTTTTGCCTTGTTGTATTTTGAACCCGGCTCTTTGCCCGCCACCACAAAATCGGTATTTTTAGAAACTGATTCCATTGTTTCTCCTCCCAGTGCCCTTATTTTTTCTTTGGCAATCTGCCTGCTCATTGAGTCAAGAACTCCGGTGATAACAAAAGTTTTGTCGGTTAGTTTTCCTTTTGTTTTTTTGCTGATATTTTTAATTTTTACTCTTGCCAGTAATTTTTTCAAAAAAATCTTATTATGTTCATCTCTAAACCAGTCATAAATACTTTTCGCCACAATCTTTCCGATATTCTCAATAGACAAAAGTTCTTCTAGAGTCGCTTTACTCAAATTTTCCAAAGAGCCAATTTTTTTAGCTAAATCCTGAGCTGTTTTCTCGCCTACATGAAGAATACCAAGACTGATTATAAATCTGTCTAGAGTAATTTCTCTTCGTTCATCAATGGCTTTAATAAGATTTTGGGCTGACTTTTCTCCGAATCTCTCTAAGGGAATCAAATCTCCTTCTTTCAAATCAAAAATATCAGCGCTGTCTTGGATCAACCCGTTATCCAAAAGCGCATCTATAATTTTCGGACCCAAGCCTTCAATATCAAAAGCGTTTTTTGAAGTGAAATAATATAATTCTCGGCGATGACGCACCGAACATTTTTTATTTAGACAGCGAGTAAGAGGACCTTCTTTTTCTATTTTTCCTCCGCAAACAGGACATTTTTCCGGCATTTTAAAATTTCTTTCTTTGCCGGTTCTAAATTCAGGAAGAACTTTTCGGACATCGGGAATAACATCGCCGGCTCGACCAACAATAATCGTATCGCCAATTTTTAAGCCCAGTCTTTTAATTTCATCTTTATTGTGAAGGGTAGCTCGAGTCACAATTGTTCCTCCGATTTCTACTGGCTTCAAAACTGCCACTGGTGTCAAAACGCCGGTTCGGCCAACCTGAATTCTAATATCTTCAACAATCGTGGTTGCTTCTTTGGGAGAAAACTTGTAGGCAATCATCCAGCGAGGAGCCTTGCCTACTACTCCCAGTTTTTTCTGAAGTTCTATTTTATCAATTACCGTCACAATTCCATCGAATTCAAAAGGTAAACTTTCTCTTTGTTTTTCAAGAGAATGATGAAATTTTATGACTTCTTCGAGATTACTGCAAAAATTATTATGCTTGATTGTTTTAAAACCAAAAAGTTTTGTCAGGGCGTGCTCTTCTTGATGACGTGTCTGCCCCAAATCAGTAACTAAACTGTAAATATAACAATCGAGATGCCGGGAAGCCGTAACCCGAGGATTCAATTGTCTGATTGAACCAGCCGCCGCATTGCGGGCATTAGCCAAAAGACTTTTATTTTCTTTTTTTAAAATTTTATTTAGTTCTTCAAAAACCTTTTTGGTTATTATCGCCTCGCCCCTCACCTCAATAATTTCTTCTTTTGCCGTCCTTATTATGTTTTTTACCTGACTTTCTGAAAATCCCGCCTCTCTTAATTCTTTTTCCTCTGGTACTCTTAATCGCAAGGGAATACTTTCTATGGTTCTTAAATTCTGGGTAACGTCTTCTCCGGTTCTGCCGTCGCCCCGAGTCGCTCCTTCAAAAAATAAACCCTTGTTATAAACCAGGCTAACGGCTAATCCGTCCAGCTTAAGTTCGGCAAAAAAATCCATTTTTTCGCTGGGAATTAATTTTTGAATTCTTTCTTGCCATTCTTCTAATTCTTGCTCTGAAAAAGCGTCGGTTAAAGAAAGCATCGGAACTTCATGGTTAACTTTTTTGAATTTATCCAGGGCTTTGCCGCCGACTCTCTGGGTCGGCGAATCCGGTGTTATCAATTCGGGAAATTTTAACTCTAATTCTTCTAATTCATTTTTTAAAGTGTCAAAGGCAGCATCGGAAATCTCTGGTTTGTCTAAAACATGATAAAGATAACGGTGATGATTTATCACCTTTTTTAGTTTCTCAATTCTTTTTTTTGCTTCTGTTTTGGAAAGAAGCATAAAATTAATAAGTGATTCTTACTCCACGTTCAACTTTGCGAGAAAGAGAAGAATCGCAGTCAAAGTTATAGCCATAAGAATCGACTATAGTTACTGAAGGATTGGTCTTATTAACAATCACTTTAGCACAAGCGCCGTTACTAAAATTCAACTTAAAAGTACTTGTCAAAGAACCGCCAACAATACGAGACTGACCCAAACATTCAATTGTGGACGGTGTGGTAGTGGAAATAGCCCTCTTTTTAAGATCCCAATAAAGAACGCATTCTGTGCCGCTGTCAGCGGCGTAAAAAGCTATTTGTGATTCTCGGCCCAGCCCCGACAGCTCTATTTCTCTTATGATAATGCCGTAAACGCCAAGTCCTATTATTAAAACAATGTTTGCCACAATTAATGCCAACAAGAGAGTAAAACCTTTGTTAAATTTTTTAATTTTTATCATGGCCCTAATTTTCTCTGGGAAATTGTTGTCTGGAGATTAAGTTTAATCTTAGTCTTTTCACCGGCAGAACCAGTTATTACTATAGTAATTCTTGGCTGGATTTGCGGACCCGGCTGAGGTTCACGTATAAAAAAAAGGTTTGTTATATTTATTTCTGGAGCTGTTAGAGCAATAAAAGGGCTTCCGATAGCCGATTTTTCTATCCGACTGTTATTTAAACGATAAATTATATTACCCCCAGAGCCACTGGTAATTGTTAAAGATGTTCCCCCAGTCCCCACTACATAATTACTTCCTGACCTAATCTCGCGCATCATTGTTTCCAGAGAAAAATTAAGATTATCGTTTATCACCCTCAGGGCTTCAGCCCTTCTTTGAATATCGCTTACATTCAAAAAGGCAGCCAATGATACGGTAATAACAATGGCAAAAACCCCTACGGCGACCACCATTTCAATTATTGTAAAACCATTATTATTGCTTTTCATATTTTATTTCCAATTGAAGATATCTTTTTGCAAAGTAAAAGATTTTTGACCGCCGAATTTTTCCAGCCACTGAACCGTAACTTGTATTCGGGCTTCATCATTGTTGCCTTGAATATTTATCTTTGTGACCTTTGCGGTTCTGATGAAAATTGTGTTTTGGCCCGTTTGATAATTATAATAAAAACCGCCAGCATCATCATATTTTATTAAGGAGCATATTCCAACACAGGCATTAATAGTATTTCTGGGAATATCAACATAACAGCCGTCAGCTCCTAAACAATTATTTAATCCGTTCAGCCAATCAAGACTTTGCAAAAAATTGTTATCCTTAACATTTATAATGTATTCCAGCGCCTCCTGACCAAGATAAAAAGCAGTAATTTGATTTTGGGAAATGAGAGATGCGCTAATACTTTTGACAGCCAAGTTTAAAGGACCGATAATTATCATTGTTAAAACAGCAATTGCTACTAAGGTTTCAATAAGGGTAAACCCCGTTAGAAATTTCTGGTTTCTACTCTCAAATCTTTTTTTAAAGTTTTTAGTGCTATCATTCATAATTTCTAACGGGGTAAAGCCGCGCATATTACTCCACGGAAATTTGACCGCTTGATAATATAACTATTGTTTTTATCTGACCCCGAGGAGAGACTATTTTTATTTCTGCGTCAAAAAAATCAGAACCATCTGCCTTTATAGTCACTAAAGGTTTAGGTCTGAAGAAAATAATGTCTATTTTATTAAAACCGCAGCTACCCGGCGGAGACGTTTTTACGTTGGTGCAAAGACTAGATAGTTTTTCATTCGTTTGAATTTTAAGTGATTCAATATCTTCTGTTGTTCCATCATAAGCATTATTTCCATTAATATCGGCAAATAAGACAAAAGAGTCAGGATAAGCGATATCAAAATGAACGCCGTAGCCGGGAAAAATTCCTGTTCCCTGCCGAAATTCTCTTACGCTCAAACCATAGGTCTGGGCCCGGCGGATTGTCAGGGCAATCTCCTGGGCTGTCTTTTTTAAAGAAACGTTTTCCCGGAATTTAGGATAATTGGCAAAAATTAATGTGGATACAATGACTAAAATACTTGTTGTCACAATAAGTTCAACAATAGTAAACCCTGCCTGCCGGCAGGCAGTCCCTTGCCTGTTTTTATTCAAAACGGAATGTAACTTCAGCCGGCGGCTTAACAACTGTATCAAGGGGAGACGATTTTTGTTTAATTCCATTGACATAAAGTGCCCAGTGTTTATTATCGGTTCCGTCTTTCAGGCTATCAATTTTTTTGGGATAAAAGTCATTGGTTGCTTCTAAATCAATTTTTGATACAGCTGCCACTTCCTGGAGTAAACTCCAGGCGCGCTTTTGTTCACTGGTAAAAAGTTGAAAAGCCTGCTTATGATTATTACCGTAATCCAAAATGAGAACTAATTTTCCCTCCTCTTTTTTAGAGAAAGGAGAAAAGAAAAGAAGAAAGGCGGAAAAAAAGACGATAATGACTATAACTATTAGAATTTTCTTGTTCATATTATTTTTATTATTTTTATACTATTAATTTAATTATTACATCTCCAAAGAGAAAAGCAATTATTATTCCTAAAACAAGAAAAGGTCCAAATGGTATCCTACTCTTTAGATTATACTCTTTTTTAAAAAAGAACAATAAGAAAATACCGACCAGGGCCCCTGTCCAAAAAGAGAGGAGAAGCGCTAAAATCCCCTTAAATACTCCCAATAACCAGCTGATACCCAGGCTGAGTTTAGCATCGCCTAAACCCATCCATTTGCCGTGCGACACTAACCATAAAGAACCAAAAAAAACAAAAAATAATAAACCCGCCAAAAAACTTGAAACTTGAAACTTGAAACTTGCCTGCTCGCTGGCAAGACGGGAAATTTGAAACAAGTTTAAAAATGTTAAAATGTCAAAAATATAAACAAGGCTATCCGGAATTATCTGGTGATAAAGATCATAAACTGCGATTACAATAAGTAAACTAATAACTAGTAGCCAGTAACCAGTAATTAATGAATAGCCGGATTTCAGAAAAATTGCCAAAAATAAAAAACCGGTTAATAACTCAACTATGGGATATTGCCAAGAAATTTTACTTTTGCATTTCCGGCACTTGCCCGTTTGAATCAAAAAACTTATTATGGGAATAAGTTCGTACCACTCCAGTTTCTTTCCACAACTAAAACACCGGGAGCGATTGTTGATAATCGACTCACCGGTGTTATAGCGTAAAATCACTACATTAAGGAAGCTTCCAATTATTGTTCCTAAGATAAAAACAAAAATCTCAACCAACATTAGGGAGAAACATCGTAACAAAAGGATCCTTGGTTGGTTCCCGCTGTCCCCGCGCAGGCCACTGCATCATTAGTTGCAGAAGCATTCCAACCCGTGCCCGTGCAGCCAGTTGGCGGCGTTAAATTTAAGTCGCTTTGAAGTGCTGGATTTGTGCTTTCTTCAAGAGAAGCTCCTACGTGGTAAAACGTAGAACTACATCCTTCGTAAGCATAGGCGGCAGTTAAAGGATCAGCAGGCACTGAAGCAATATAGCCACCCGTGACAAGAGCAGCAGTCCCTTGAGCAGTTGTTGGGTATGTCTTATTTGCGTCAAAATACATTTCCAAAGCCAGCTGAATCTGTTTGATATCAGCTACTCTTCGGGCGTCGCGGGCCTTTTTTCTGGCGCTGTTAAGAGAAGCTAAAACAACAGAAGAAAGAATGCCGATAATAGCAATTACCACCAAAAGCTCAATGAGAGTAAAGCCTTTATTTCTTTTAGTCATTTAATATTTTTAATTTATCTTTAACTTATTATTTTCGACCCTTTATTTTACTTATTATATTATATAACAATAGTGTTGAAATATGACGAGGGGGTGTGGATAACCTCATTTATACACCGGCTGTAATGTTATAAATTGGGACAATAATTGAAAGGATAAAAAGAGCGGCAAAAACACCTAAAACAAGTATCATGGCCGGCTCTATCATATTAACCATAGTTTCAATAGTATTATCTACTTCTCTTTTATAAAAACGGCTCAAGGTTTTTAAAATAAAATTTAATTTGCCAGTCTCTTCTCCTATTTTAATCATTTGAGAAACAATGGGCGGTATTTCTTTGTAGCGGATGAGAGAAGCCGACAATGAACCCCCACCCCTAACATCATTAGTTGAATCAAGCAAAATTTTACTATAAATACTTCCCCCTGCAATATCAGCGGCTGATTCTAGGGCTCTTACTACTGAAATGCCGCTGGAAAGAGACAATTCAAGATTATCAGTAATGCGCGAAATATAAAATTTTTTATAAAGGTTTCCAAGAAAAGGAATAGAAATTTGAAAACGTGAAATTAACATTTTGCCATTTTCGGTTCTTAAATATCTCCAAAGAAAGATTATTGCAAAAACTAAAGCAATCAAGAGAAAAACTCCGAACTGACGAAAAAAATTGCTCAGGCCTATCAAAATCTTAGTATAGATTGGTATTTGCTGACCAGACTCAGTTAAAATTGCAGTTAAGTGAGGAACAACGAAAGTTATCATTAATACTAAAACAATCATTAGGGTAGAAATAATAAAAGCTGGATAAATTAAGGCGTTTTTTGCTTTAGAAGACAGTTCATAAGAACGTTCAAGATAATCAGCCATATAATTAAAAGATTCATCAAGTTTTCCCGATTCTTCGCCTGACCTGACCATACTGACATAAAATCTTGAAAAAATATGGGGATGTTTTGCCATTGCCTGAGATAGAGAAATGCCGCCCTGAATATCATTTAGGACTTCACCAATAGCATCTCGAAGAGTTTGATTTTCTGTTTCTGATGCCAATAATTTAAATGATGTTAAAGCGGCTATTTTTGCCTCAAAAAGAGTTGCTAGTTGCCGGGAAAAAATAACAATGTCTCTGGCTTTAACGCCTCCAAAAATCTTTACTCCCTTGAAAAAAAATTTTTTTTCAGCGGGTTTCAGGGATATTATGATGAAATTTTTATTTTGGAGGGACCGAATCGCAATTTCAGTAGTAGCCGCTTCAATGGTGCCGGACTGTTTTTCTCCTTCAGGTGTTGAAACTGTATACTTGTATAACATTTTATATTAAGCCGTTTAAATCTTTAGGATTAAGGGAAAAAGTAAGAGCTGTTTCCACTGAAATATCGCCCCGACGAACCAAATTGGCCAACGACTGATTAAGACTAACCATCCCCTGTTCCGCGCTGGTTTCAATAACAATATCAATTTCGTGAGTTCTTTTTTCGCGAATAAGATTCTTAATAGCAGACGTGCAGATAAGAAGCTCATAAGCAGGAATTAAACCGCCTGATACTCTTGGTAATAATCTTTGAGAAAATACCCCCAGAAGAGCGCTGGAAAGCTGAAGTCGAATCTGGTTTTGTTGCTCCGCGGGGAAAGAATCAATAATCCTGTCTATTGTCTGGGCAGCATTGTTGGTATGAAGAGAGGAAAAGATAAGATGCCCGGTTTCGGCGGCGGTAATAGTCGTGGAAATAGTTTCCAAATCGCGCATTTCGCCAATCATGGCCACATTAACATCCTCGCGAAACATAGAACGAAGGGCCCGGTGGAAATTTTTAGTATCAATTTTAACTTCTCGCTGGTCAATAATTGATTTATCTTGGACAAAAAAGTACTCAATCGGATCTTCAATGGTAAGAATATGCTCTGAACGGGTGTGATTTATGTAATCAATTATTGAGGCTAAGGTTGTTGATTTTCCGTGGCCAATTGGTCCGACCACTAAAAAAAAACCCTGCTCTTTGGAAGCAAAATCCTTTAAAACACCAGGGAGATTAAGGTCTTCAATCTCTTTAATAACCGTAGGAATTAATCTCAGAGATGCCCCCGCGAATCCCCGCTGAAAAAATGTATTTACTCGAAATCTTGCCTTGTCCTCAAAAGAATAAGAAAAATCTAATTCTTTCTCTTGAATAAAATTTTGTTTTCGTTCTTCGCCAAGCATTGTAAAAATTAATCCTTCGGTGTCTTCAAAAGAAAGAATGGGCTTCTTGACCAGAGGGATAAGGGATCCGGTCACTCTAATAGTAGGATGCCTTCCCACTGTCAAATGGAGATCAGAAGCGTCTTCTTTTATTGTTGTTAGAATTAATTCTTCTAATTCTTTTTTATAATCTTTCATAAAATTTTATAACAGTTCTTTCACTTTTTTAACAATTTCTGAAGGAGTAAAATATGCTTTAACAATATAATTGTCAACACCTTTGGCAAGACCTTTTTCGATATCTTCTTTTTGTCCCAGATTTGATAGAATAATTATCTTGCTGTTTTTAAGAAGATTCTCTTTTTTCACAATATCCAGAAATTCAAAACCATCCATTCCAGCCATCAGAATATCAAGAAGAACTATGTCAGGAGAAAGACCGCCGCGTATTTTTTCAAGAGCGTCTTTGGCACTGAAGATAGTTTCAACATCGAAACCGGCTTCGCGGAATTTAGTTAAATACATATCCAGCAAAAACTCATCATCGTCAATAATCAAAATCTTTTTTTTGTCCATATTTTTGTCCATATTTTTAATTATACCTTATTAAATTCGTCAAGACTAATTATTCCATCAAGTACTTTTGTTATTGCCTGCTCGCGAATTGTAATCATTCCCTGACGCCGGGCTTCTTTCATTATTTCTGGCTCCGCTGGGTTTGTTAAAATAATATTCTCTAATTCTGGGGTCTTTTTTAAGATTTCAAAAACCCCTGTTCTTCCTCGTGCGCCCCGAGGACAAGTAGAAGAAGGAACCCCTTGATAAACTTTTTCCGCTTTCATAACTTCTTTTCTTATTTCGGGAGACATGTCGGCTATCTCTTTTTCCAGCTTCCCTTTTATTATATTTGTTAAAGGAATTTCCTTTCGAGAATCTGAACAAAGAGTTCTGGCGAGGCGTTGGGCAATAGCCAGCAAAAGAGTGGGGGCAATTAAAAAGGGGTCAACTCCCATGTCTATCAATCGAGGAATTACTCCGGCGGCATTGTTAGTGTGAAGGGTTGAAAAAACCATATGGCCGGTCAAGGCAGCCTGAATTGCCAAGGCAGCTGTTTCTTTATCGCGGATTTCTCCAACCATTATCATATCAGGATCCTGACGAAGAATTGAACGCAGTCCATTAGCAAAATCATACGCAATCTCCGGCCTAACTTGCGATTGACTAACTCCCTCAATGTTATATTCAATAGGGTCTTCTAGACTAACCACATTATATTTTTCTCGGTCCAATTCTTGAAGCATAGCATAAAGAGTTGTTGTTTTTCCTGAACCGGTTGGACCAGTAAGTAATATCAAACCATATGGTTTTCTCAGGGCATCCTCAATAATCTTGATTTGATTCTCAGAAAAACCTATTTCCTTAAGAAGTTTGACGCCTTTAATTTTATCGAGAATACGAATAACGACTTTTTCTCCAAAAAAAGTGGGGAAGGTGGAAACACGAAAATCTATCTCTCTATTTTCAATCTTTGTTTCAAAACGTCCGTCTTGGGGCTTACGTCTTTCATCAAGTTTCATGTTAGTCAAAATTTTTATTCGAGAAACAATTGCCTCATGAACAGTAATAGGAAGCTGAAGAGTAGTATAAAGAATACCATCTATTCGAAAACGAATTTTAAGCTTTTCTCTGACGGGTTCAATATGAATATCAGAGGCATTTCCGGCAATGGCGTGTTTTAATATAACGGCGACTATTTTAGTAATAGGTGCCTCTTCAATAAACTTTGCTTCGCCTCTTAAAAATTCTTCCTCGGTTTCTTCTTTTCCAGTCTCGGCCAAGGCCGTCTCCAGTTCTCCTAAAACTTTTGTCACCTCTCCCGGCAATCCCTTATATCCTCCTAAAACTGATTCAAGATCGCTTTCAGTTATCAAAAAAATTTTGAATGATAAATTTAATTTTGAAACAATAAACTGAAGAGCCTCTCTCGCTTCAATATCATTAGGATTGACCATACCTATCTCTAAAACGCCGTCTTTTATTCCCAAGGGAATAAATTTATAATGACGACTGGCTTCTTCGGGAATTTGCTTTAGAACATCAAAAGATATTTGTTCTTTAGTAGTGATACTTCTGGTAGGAAAACCTTCGGCCTCTCCTTTTGCCCCTAAAATATCAAGATCAGAAATACCCTCTGCTTTAAGAAGTTTTTCCAAAGAAACACCTGTTTCTTTGGATTTGGTCAAAAGACTTGCTAGGGTATCCTGGTTGATGAGTTTTTTTTTAATTAAGATATCAGAAAAGCGCATATTAAGGGGCAAAGGGGTTGGTTTTTCCTACTTCAGAAACAGGCAGTTGAACAGAAAAATCATAAAGACTCTTAAATGCGGCGTTGTCAAAAAAATCTAAATTAAGGCTGATTGTTTTTAATAAAGAAAGAACATTAAGAATATCTTTTGCCTGAGATAATTGCTCCTGACTTGTTGAAGTCGCCATGATTCCTTCTATAGAAATCACACTCTTCCCTTCATTTTCATTGGGAGCAGAGGAATACCAAACATACACCAAAACCAGAGCGAGTATAATTGCAATTGTTATTAAAATTTTTAATCTTTTTGTCATAATTTATTTTTTCCAATAAAATGCTCCTTCTACGCTAAATTCATAAAGATCAGTATCTCCCGCAGAAAAATTTATTGCACTAATGTCTGTCAGGCGGAGGTTTTTTTCTATATCCTTGAGAAACGAATAAAAAGATTTATAAGAACCGCTTATTTTCATAGAGAAAGGGACTGTTTCCCAGGATTTAATTTCGGTACCAAAACTAATATTTTCTGATATTTCTCCCTCGTCTTTGATATCAATATTTTTCAAAATCATTCCGTTTTTTTGAACGATACTTTCCATCTCCAAAATAAATTTCATTGAACCCGCTTTAGTGGGAAGAAGTTTATTAAGACGGTCAAGATTTTCTTGAGAAATTTTATTGTATTGAGAAAGTAAACTGTCTCTTGTTTCTTGAATCTGTTTTGAATTAGAAAGAGCCTCTTCAAAAGAAGACTTTTGGGCATTAAGATCTTTAATCTCATTGTAAAGAGGTTTGGTCAGGCCAAAAAATGTGGCTATGGCGGCGGCTAAGAAAATTATTGATGCAATTCCTTTAAACATTTTATTCTTCTTTTTCTATTTTATAAATAAGCATTGAAGGGTCTAAAATTAATTTAACAGTAAAATTAATCAGTCCCTTTTCCCCCAAATTAAGCCTGGAAAACAATACACTTTTTATGTTTTTATCTTTTTCAAAAATATCTCCCTGGAGGGCAAGGAGGGAATAATTTTTTGATAATCCCTCCAATAAAACTGTCGGGTTTTCGTTTTTAGCGATTGAATATTTAAAGCTTTTAAATCTTACATCCTTTAAGGTGTTCTTTTCGAGGAAATCAAATATGGGCACGGAACTTACGTGTTGTTCTAATAGTTTTTTAGAATAATTAATTTTTTCAGAAGTTTGATTAACCTCGTTAATCAGGGAAAGTTCAAAGCCGGCTTTAGCCCGCTCTAAAGATTCGGTTAGGATATTGAGTTCTTTGTTAAGACTGTTTTTATAAAGAAATAACGCTCCGTAAGCTGATATTGAAATAAAAAATAATAAAAATGAAAAAACAATTATAATACCCGGTCCTCTCCTTTTATAAAAAGTAGGTTCAAAAGTTTTTTGGGGAATGAATGATAGTTTATCTTCTGGCATATTATAATTCTCTCAGGGCTAGCCCTGTCGCTATTGAAAAATTTACTCCTACTCCTTTAATGGCATTTGATAAAAATATGGGATACTCAACTTTTACAAAAGGATCAGCCAGTTCTACTTCTATAGTAAACTTTTTAACCGAAAAATCAATCAAACCCTTGAGTAAAGAACCCCCTCCACTCAGAATTAATTTTCCCACGGAACGATTGTTCTTTTTCTGAAAATCTTTTATAAATCGGTCTGCTTCCGCAAAAATGTATTCTAAAACCGGTTCAAGGGTGGAAACCACCTCTTTATGTTCCGGTAAATCAGAAAGACCTATTTCTCGTTTCATCTCCTCGGCCCGGCTAAAATCTATATTTAGAGACCGGGAAAGAGCAAGGGTTAATTCTTGAGAGCCGTGGCTTATTGAGTGGGTTGCTTTCATAATTCCATAATCAACTATTACTAATTTTGTGGTTGAGGCTCCGAAATCTAAGATAGCTACCGGCGAAATTTCTCTTCCTAGACAGGAACGAATCATGCTAAAACACTCGATTTCGTACATTTTGGCTTTTAGGCCCGCCTTGGAAATTATATTTTTATAAATGTTAATGGTGTCTTTATGAATTGCCACGAGGAGAACTTGGATAATTTTTTTTTCTTTATCGTTGGGAATAACCCACCAATCAAGAGCAACTTCAGAAAGAGGAACAGGAATATAACGCCTTGCTTCCATTTTAATAACCCCAGATATATCATCCTCTATAGATATAGAAGGAAGGTTAACAACGGTGATGAAACTTGAAGCGAGAGGAATAGAAACAACTGCTGTTTTGGCTTTTGCGTTGGCTTCTTTCAAAATATCTTTTAAAGCTTCAATAATTGCCCCTTCGGAAACTTTAGTCGCCTGGCCAATTTTTAATTTGGTATAAGGACCAATGGCTAATTCTCCATAGGTTTGAAGAATAGCTCTTTCTTTTTCTTTTCTTAATTGAACAACCTTGATAGACGAAGTCCCGATATCAACACCTAAAACGCCTGCTTCTTTTCCCCAAGGCGCCTGAATGTTTTTAAATAGCTCACTAATTCCCATGACATGTATTATAACATATTATATCATAAAAAAATGATGTCATGATAAAAAAAGTTATCAACAGCTTTTTAAATCTTTTGTTTCCCATTAAATGCCTTGGCTGTGGAAAAGAAAATGAAATTCTTTGTCCAGAATGTTTAAGAAGAATAGACTATCCGACTCTTCTGAAATCTAACAATATTCTGGCCGCCACTGATTATAACGATGAATTGGCAAAAAGAGCAATTTGGCTGTTAAAATACCGCGGTCTTAAACAAATTGCCGAACCTTTGGCAGAATTAATTAAACAAAGGATATTGGAAAAAATTAAAATTAAAAATCCCGTTTTTATTCCTATTCCCCTTTCTTCAAAAAGATTAAGAGAACGCGGTTTTAACCAATCGGAATTAATCGCTAAATATCTATCAGACAATGTTATAACCAATGTCCTTTATAAATCGCGTGAAACAATTTCACAGGTATTAGTCAGAGACAGAAAAAAGAGGCTGGATAATTTAAAAGGAAGTTTTGCTGTAAAAAATACAGAATTGATAAAAGATAAAAATATTATCTTAATTGACGACGTTTCCACCACCGGCGCCACTATTAGTGAAGCAAAAAAGGTTCTTCGCGATGCTGGGGCTAAAAACATAATGGCTCTGGTTGTGGCAAGGGGGTAAAAATGATAAAGTGAAAATAAGGAAGGGTGGCTGAGCGGTCTAAAGCAGCACACTGCTAATGTGTTAGGGGAGAAATCCCCTCGCGAGTTCGAATCTCGCCCCTTCCGTTTTTAATTTGACTTAATCAAATAAATCTGATAAACTATTACTTGGAGAAAATCGCTCTTTGATTTTCTAGTTCAAGCAGAAAAGGAGCAGTGAACATGCCACAAGTTATTCTGCTCAATGGGACCTTATTGGGTTTCGTTGAAAACAGAAAGGAAGTGCAGCAATGGCTGGACGGATTGAATTTCTTCCGCCGGCCAAAAACCGTGAGCGTGGAGCCCTGCAATCATCTCCACGCCGTCAATGGCGGCTCCGATCGCAGGTTCAGGCAGATCGGTGAGGGGTTTTTCAAAAATACCAACTCGCCATTCACGGTCATCGCATTTACAAGCGCGGGCGCGGAAAAAGACAAGAAGTTCGCGCTCGTGCCGCAACGGAACGTGCTGGAGGTGGCCAGAACTTCTCCTTAGCTTCGGCCTGTAAATGACCCCGAGAATCTTTTCCGTTTCCTGATTCCTCTTCTGGAGGGGTCTCGGGGAATCCAGAGGGTTCATTTTGGGGCCGAAGCGCGGCTGGCTTTGTGTGCGGGCAAAGCCAGCCCCTTTTTTTATGTTAAAATTATTAAATGCCGTTAAATTCTCTTATTGAGGAAAATTTTCGATTAACTTCTTGGCAGAAAAAAGCCTTGAAAAAACTGAAATTGAGAACCATCAGCGACCTTATTTTTTATTTCCCCTCAAGATACGAATCTTTTTCCCAGAGAAAAAATATCATTGATTTAACAGAAGGAGACAAAACAACGGTCTTTGGCCAAGTCGCTGACATTAAAATGGAAAAAACCTGGCAGAAAAAGATGACGCTTTGCCAGGCTGTTATCAGTGACTTAACCGGCACCATTAACGCTGTTTGGTTTCACCAGCCTTACATTGCCAATATTTTAAAAATCGGCGATAAAGTCGCTCTTTCGGGGAAAATCAGCAGAAATAAATCCGGTCTTTATATCACCAATCCCACTTATGAAAAAATAAGTTCTTATGAGGCTTTGGGTGAAGGTTCGGCTCTTTTGGCAATTTATCCGGAGACCCGCGGTCTAAGTTCCCGCTGGTTAAGATTTGCCATTCAGAAAATTTTGAAAAATAGTGAATTATTGCCCGACCAAATTCCGGAAAAAATTCTTGAAACTTATCGTCTGCCCAAATTAAAATCAGCCCTGATTTTTATTCATATTCCCAAAAAACTGAGTGATGCTGAGGCGGCCCGCAAACGTTTTAGTTTTGAGGAAATATTTTTCATTCAGCTTTCCCGTTTAAAACAAAGAACCCAGCGCAATAAAAAACGCTCTTTTGCCATAAAAGTAGATAAAAAGAAATTAAATGATTTTCTTTCTGTTTTTCCTTTTGAATTAACCTCAGCTCAAAAAAGAGTCGTTGACCATATTATTCAAGACCTTCAAAAAAAACAGCCAATGTCCCGGCTTTTGGAAGGAGATGTTGGTTCCGGCAAAACTGCGGTGGCAGTCATTGCTTCTTATCTTATTGTTGATAATGGCTATCAAGTTGCCTATATGGCGCCGACAGAAATTTTAGCCCAACAGCATTTTCAATCATTTATAAATTACTTTTCTCAATTACGGCTGACTACAAAAATTGGACTGATTACTTCCTCAGAATGCAGAAAATATCCGTCCAAAATTGAACCAAGTAAATCAACGCAAATTTCAAGAACTCAATTATTAAAATGGGTGGCTAATGGAGAAATTCCCATCTTAATCGGCACCCATTCGCTCATTCAGGAAAAAGTTAAATTCAAAAATTTAGCTCTGGCAATTATTGATGAACAGCATAGATTTGGAACAAGACAAAGAGCGGTTTTGGCAACAGAAAAATCCGAACAAATTCCCCATCTTCTTTCTATGACTGCCACGCCTATTCCCCGCACCCTGGCCCTGACTATTTACAGCGACTTGGACTTGTCTCTTCTTGATGAAATGCCGCCCGGCCGACAAAAAATTACTACTAAAATCGTGGAACCCGATGAACGAGCGGCTGCTTATGAACATATTCGCCAAGAAATAAAAAACGGCCGGCAAGCTTTTGTTATCTGCCCGCGCATCAACGAACCCGACCCGAACAAACTCAATGCCATTTACGCCAAGGCAGTCAAAGAAGAAGTAAAAAAACTGGAAAAAGAAATTTTTCCGGAATTCAAGGTAAGTATGCTTCACGGCAAAATGCTAGCCAAAGAAAAAGAGAAAATTTTAAATGACTTTAGAAATAATAAAATTAATATTTTAGTTTCCACTTCCGTGATTGAGGTGGGTATTGATGTTCCCAACGCCACTATAATCGTTGTTGAGGGCGCAGAAAGATTTGGTTTGGCCCAGCTTCATCAATTAAGGGGCCGGGTAATGCGCAGTATTTTTCAGTCACATTGTTTTGTTTTTACTGATTCTCATTCTCAAAAAACCCATGAACGATTAAATGCCTTAGTAAACGCCAAAAGCGGTTTTGAGTTGGCAGAGTATGATTTGCAATTTAGGGGCCCGGGGGAATTGGGAGGAATAAGACAATGGGGTGTTTCTGACATTGGCATGGAGGCGCTGAAAAACATAAAAATGGTGGAAGCCGCCAGAATAGAATCGCAAAAAATTCTCCAATCCGACCCGGAACTCAAAAAATATCCTCTTATTTTAGAACGGCTCAAATCCCAAGACCACTTGATTCATTTTGAGTAAATAATCTATTGGGCATGGAAGGGATCGAACCTTCGACATCCGTCTTATAAGGGCGGCGCTCTACCACTGAGCTACATGCCCACTTCTAATTTTTGTTTTGATTTAATTCCAAACTCGGAAATTATTTTATCAAATTCGTCTCTTTCTATTGTTTCTTTTTCTATCAGAAGTTTAGCAATTTTTTTAAGGGCTTCTTTGTATTTTGCAAGAACCTCTTTTGCTTTTTTACTGGCATCATTCATAATTTTACTGATTTCATTGTCAATTTCTCTGGCGGTTTCGTCGGAATATAATTTTTCCATTCCCAATTCCCTACCTAAAAACACTAAGTCGCTTTTTTCACCTAAAGAGACTGGCCCGATTTTGTCCGACATGCCATAAGTCATTACCAAGGAACGAGCAATTTCTGTCGCATGTCGCAAATCATCGGCTGCTCCGGTGGTGATATCTTTAAAAATCATTTTTTCCGCCGCATAGCCGCCTAAAGCAACAGCAATCTCGTCCAAGAAGTGTAGCTTAGAATAGAGATGTCTTTCTTCTATGGGTAGTTTCAAAGTATAACCCGCTGCCCTGCCCCGAGAAACAACGGAAACCTTATGCACCGGATCAGTATGAGGAAGAACAGAAGTAATAACCGCATGACCGGCTTCATGATAAGAGGCAATCTCTTTTTCTTTTGTTGTCAAAAGATGGCTTTTGCGTTCCGGGCCCAACAAAACTTTTTCAATTGACCTGATTAAATCAAACTGGTTAATTTTTTTTCTGTTTTCCCGAGCGGCGAATATTGCTCCTTCATTCATTAAATTTTGCAAATCAGCTCCGGAAAAACCCGGCGTCCTCTCAGCGATTATTTGGAGATTAACATCTTCTCCAAAAGGTTTGCCTCTCGAATGGATGGATAAAATTTCTTTTCTGTCTTTCAAGTCAGGCAAATCCAGAATCACCCGGCGGTCAAACCTTCCCGGCCTCAAAAGAGCGGGATCAAGGACATCGGGTCTATTGGTGGCGGCCATGACGATTACTTTTTCATGAGGCTCAAAGCCGTCCATTTCCACAAGAATCTGATTGAGAGTTTGTTCTCTCTCGTCATGACCTCCGCCTAAACCGGTTCCCCGGTGCCGGCCCACCGCATCAATCTCATCAATAAAGACAATGGCTGGCGCTGATTTTTTTGCTTCTTTAAAAAGATCTCGGACTCTTGAAGCGCCTACCCCCACAAAAAGCTCCACAAATTCCGAGCCGGAAATGTGAAAAAACGGTACATTGGCTTCGCCAGCCACGGCCCTAGCCAGCAGGGTTTTTCCCGTTCCCGGAGCACCCATTAGAAGCACACCTTTGGGAATACGCGCCCCAATATCCAGAAACTTCTTAGGATTCTTGAGGAATTCAACAATCTCTCTTAACTCTTCTTTTGCTTCTTGGACTCCGGCCACATCCTTAAAGGTGATTCTTTCTTTTTTATCATCAGGACTGATTATTCGCGCTCGCGATTTGCCAAAACTGAAAGCCTGGAGACTGGTGTTTTTAACCTGCCGGGCCGCCATCCAAAAGAGAAAAACAATAATTAAAAGCGGAATAAAAAATGGCAAAACCGTTCCTACCCAAAAAGCCAAACCCGAAGAATTATCAACACTTAAATTAGCCTTATTAAGCTGGTCTTTGGAAACGCCATAATTGGCAAGAGTCTGGGAGAGACTGGATTCTGTTTCTTTTTGTGCGGCTTTAACCGTATTATCTTGATAAGTGATTTCTATGTTGTCACCGCTTACTTTAATAGACTTAACTTTCCCTGCATTTATATCTGAAACCAATTGAGAAAGAGAAATCTGGCTCGGCTGTTTTAATTGGCCACTAAGCAAAGAATAAAGTCCGGCAATAATCATCAGGATTAATAACGCGGCAATAATATTTTTAGAAAATGACCGCATACTCAAAAAAGTATATAATAAAACATGTTAGATGTCCATATTATTAGAAAACAAAAAAATATATTTTGATTACGAAATTCTTGAGAAATTTGAGGCAGGTTTGCAATTGCGGGGCTGGGAAGTGAAATCGCTTAAAAATAAAAGGGGCTCTTTGGCGGGGGCGCGGGTTATTGTCCGGGGAGGAGAAGTATTTTTAGTCGGTTTGGATATTCTTCTTTATCAGCCCCAGAATATGCCTGATAATTTTGAAAAACAAAGAACAATAAAATTATTAGTTCAGAAAAAAGAAATAAATTATCTTGAAGGCAAGTCAAAAGAAAAAAGATTGACAATCATGCCCTTAAAGTTGTACACTAAGACAGGAAAAGTGAAACTGGAAATCGCGCTCGTGCGCGGAAAAAAGAAATTTGAAAAAAGAGAAAAAATAAAAAAAAGAGAAACAGAAAGGAATATAGAACGGTTATTAAAAAGGGGGTGATCGGCTTAGACAAGAAGAATGTTCTAAATTGCGCAAGTTGAGTATTCTAAAAACTCAATAAACTTTTAGAAAATTGATAAGTGCAAACTTATTCAAAACACCTGCTTTAGCATACGCTTAAGCAGCGCTCTCTTGCTGACACTCGATAGGCAGGAGTAAGCGTCATCATCGAGATAGAAAATTTGTTTTTCTCGGCAAATTTTTGAAAACTTAGAGAATCGGGATATAAAGATTTTGCTTGTTTAATACTTTATATTCTTAAATCTTTAAACAAGACAAACTTGTAGAGGCAATTTAGAAAACTTTTTGCACGGCGGTTCGATTCCGCCCATCTCCATTGTCTAAAAAAGGAAAATCTGCTAAACTAAATTTATTATTAAGAGGCCAAGAATCAATAATCAAATAACTGCGCCCGAGATGCGAGTCATTGGAAAAGATGGCGAAAATCTTGGTCTTCTTAAGCGCGAAGAGGCCTTTCAAAAAGCCAAAGAGCTGGAACTGGATTTGATAGAAATTGCGCCAACTGCCGCGCCCCCGGTTGCCAAAATAATGGATTACGGCAAATTTATTTATCAGCAAGAAAAAAAGTTTCGGGAATCTTCTCAAAAATCTAATAAAACAGAAACCAAAGAAATCCAGATAGGCATTGGAACATCGCAACATGATCTGGGAATGAAGGCAAAAAAAACCGATGAATTTTTAAAGGAAGGAAACCGAGCAAAAATAGATTTGCGACTAAGAGGAAGAGAAAAAGGTTTAAATAGAGAATTTATTAAAGAACGATTGGATCGTTTTTTGGGAGTTTTAAATGAAAAATATAAAATCGCCGATGGGCCAAAAATTGGTCCGCGGGGATTAAGCGTAATAATAGAAAAAATATGAATTTAACAGGAAAATCAAAAAAAACATTTTTAAAAAGATTAAAGGTAACAAAAAAAGGAAAAGTGCTGTCCCGAACTCCGGGACAGAATCATTTTCGCGCCAAACAAAAAAGAAGTAAACAGCTTACAGGAAAGCGTCTTCAGGATTTTAAAATTAAAAGCAAAACATTGGGTAAATTTTTATCATGACCAGAGTTAAACGGGGTATAATTTCATTAAAGCGGAGGAGAAAAATTCTCAAGCAAACAAAAGGTTTCCGCCACGGCTTAAAATCAAAAGAACGCCAGGCCAGAGAGGCTCTTTTTCATGCCGGGGTCCACGCCTTTCATGACCGCAGAAAGAAAAAAAGAGAAATGAGAAAACTCTGGCAGATAAAAATTAATGCTGCCTCCCGGTCTCAAGGACTCCCTTACGGTAAGTTCGTCAATAAATTAAAGAAAAATAAAATTGCTCTTGATAGAAAAATTTTAGCTCAAATAGCAGAAAAACATCCGGAAATATTTGCTAAAATAATTGATGGTCTGGCTTAAAAATATAATAAAGAAAAATTAGGGTGGCTGACCCAATAATCGAAGCAACTCCGATTAAAATAAACAGAATCTCAAAACCAAATTCGGTTGCTATTATCCCGCCCAAAGCGGCTGTTATTGCCGCGCCAATGCCAGACACTAAAGAATCAAAACTCCATTCATATCCCTCTCGTCCTTTGTCAATGTGGCGGGTGAACATTCCGAACCAGCCCGGCACCCGCAAAGAATAACCGATGCCGTAAAAAGCCTGAATCAAATAAACATGCCAGATTTTGGTGCTGAAAATAAAAAGAAAGGGCACGATTGAGATTAAAATAGAACCCAAAATCATAAAATAAAAATCATCTTTTTCTGATTGTGTTTTATCAATACGTCGGGCAATAGGCAAACGGATTAAAACCGCTGCTATCCAATAAAAAGCCGTGGCAAAACCAACGGTTTCGATTGTTCCGCCCTGAATTTTATCAGTAATAAAAAGGGCAAAAATCGGCGCCACAAAACCGAAAGCAGAAACAATAATAAAATCGGACAATATCAAAACCTTAATCACTCTGTTAATTGGCAAAAAGAATTTTTTCATAAAATCTTAAAACAATTTGGCTTGGTGTTGATTATTATTTTTTTTTACTTCCCTGATAATTTTAATTTTACCATATTCGCCGTCATAACCAGGAACCAATTCCACTTTCCCTTCGCGGACGCTGATAATTCCTTTGGCAATGGCCGGAGAAGTTGCCTTGATTAATTCTTCATAATTGGCCTCTAGCAAAACCCTGAATTCTGTGCCGATATTTTTAATCAGTTCTTCATATTCTTTTTTAACTGCCTTGGAACTGACACCTACTCCAAAGACATCGGCAATAATTTCATCAAGTGGAATAAGATTGTGAAAGGGAACCCGCCCCTCTCCACCTTTTCCCGCTACCCTATCAGCCAATTTATCAACTCTGTTCATCACACCAATAGTTACCCGTTTACGACAAACCGGACAAACACCGTTATTTTTTTTGGTTTCTTCGGGCGACATTGAAACATTGCAAAGCCGGTGACCGTCATAGTGATATTTTCCCTCTTCGGGAAAAAACTCTGTGGTGTATAAAAATTTCTTGGGATCTCTGCTTTTTATAGCATCAATAATTGCGTTGTAAGAAAGTTCGCACTCAAAAACATTTGCCTCTCTCCCAATTTTCAGGAGAGAATGGGAATCAGAGTTTGAAATCAAAGAAATTTTATCAAGGGCTGACAACCGCCAGTTCATTGCCGGATCACTCGAAAGTCCGGTTTCAATAGCAAAAATATGGCTGCTTAATTCTTCAAAACATTCCTCAAGAGAATCAAAACCCGACATGGAGCCGAAAATAGAAAACCAAGGCGTCCAAGCGTGAGCTGGCACAAGCACACATCGGTCATCGATATCTAAAATTATTTTCAGCAGTTCTTTTGAATCAAGACCGAGAATGGGCCGGCCATCGGATTTCAAGTTGCCAATCCAGCCCAGTTTGGTGTTTATTTTTTCTACTGTTTCAATTGAGGGAGCGAAAACAAGATTATGAATTTTTCGCACCTTGCCACCTTTTGAATAAATGCTGGAAATTTCAGTGGTCAGCATAAAACGAGTGCTGTCAGCTAATTTAAATAATCCGGGCTCGGCGGGTTTTAATTTTGTTTTGATTTCGTTAAACCACTGAGGATGAGTAAAATCTCCGGTGCCCATTACTTGAATTCCTTTTTTCTTTGCCCAAAGAGCAATATTTTCAAGAACCATTTCCTGAGAAACAGCCCGTGAATATTTGGAGTGAATATGCAAATCCGCGATAATTCTCATAAGCCATATTATAAATTATCCACAGGAAAAAACCCAGCCATTGCAAATTATTTTTTAGATAAATATAATGATAATTGGAGGTAATTACTACCATGCACAGAACCTTTTACAAGCGTCAAGCGACGTCAACGGCCCACGAACCCGAGAAGAAGCGCCTGATGGCGACGGTCCAGCAGAAGCAGGGAACGGTATCCGGCCTGGATCACAGCTAGCCAGCGACGAGGGCAGTTTTGACGCCAGCTAGCCAAGTACGACAGTGCCGGGCCTCTCTGGGGGCCCGGCCGATTTATTTTATATTATTCTCCAGACTTCATAGAGAACGCCGGCAATAACGGCAATTAGAACAAAATTTTCGAACAAACGATTGGTGGGGATAAAATCCCCTGTTTTAGTTTTGCGCAAAGCCCGCGACATCAAAATTATAAAAACCCCCAAAATTCCCATTCCCAAAGCACCAGTAATGCTCATGGTTTTGACGAAATTGCTCGCTCCCAAAAGAAAAAGAATAATTGGAGGAAACGTTGTCAAAACCAAAGAAACAAAATTCGGAATTTTATAATCAAGATTAAAAATATTTTTCATATCAAGAGCCAAAGCAAGATAAGAAGTAAAAACCGCCAAAAAACCGATAAGAGAACCGACAAAAAGAGCCCCTCTTCCCAAAATAGCAGTGATGCCAGAAAGAGCGTCTTCAGTAGTTGCCTGACCACTTACCCCAAAAATCGCAATAACAAAAATAAGAAAGAATAAGGCGGAAAGAAGGAAACCCCAAGAAATAGTTTTTCTAAAATTGCTGACCGGAGAATTTGAAAAAATATCACGCACTTCGGGAATAACAGAAAATCCCGTTAAGGCGAAAAGCCAGACGCCGTAAGGTAAAAACCAGGTGCCGTCGAAAAAATGATTAACAAAACCAAAATTGCCGAAAAAATTATCTGCCTTAATAAAAGGTAGGGCAATGAAAAGAAGATAAAAAATAAAACCAAAAAGAGGAATGGTAAGATAAAAATTTATTGAAGCAATGTTACCGGTTTTTGAAAAAGACAAAAGGCCACAAGCTATAAAAAATATTATGGCGAATACTGGTGCAGAAAACCAATTAAAAATATTTACTAAAAAAAGACCAGCTAAAAGACCGTAAACAAGCAAACTGCCGTAATAAGAAGCAATGGTTGTTAAAAAGGCGAGCTGTTTCGCCCATTTTCCCAGAAACATTTCCACATAGCCAGTGAACCGGTGTTTGCCTTGGGTGTAATAAGCCACCTCTCCGTATAAAAGATGGAGAAAAAGAAGAATAATAAAAGTTAAGGCAAAATGAAAAATTCCCCAAAAAACACCGGCTTTTGAAAAAACATAAGGAAGAGCAAAAACTCCGGCTCCAACAATCATCCCCACCAATAATCCGATGCCCTTAAGATACGTTTTTGCCATTTATTTTTTCTTTTTCTTTCTTAATGAGTTCTATCACTTTTTCCACGAGTTTTTTAGGATCAGAATCATAAACAATTTTACCCGGGCCCCGGTGAGACTCTCTCACTATTTTTTCTATCAATTCATCGGTCTGCCATTCGCCCTGTAAAACGCCGATTGGTTTATTGTCTTCAAAGGCAACTGTAAATTCATTGATTGTCCCCATTCTCCCGCATCCTACTATTACCGCATCGGCTGCCCGGGTTAAAAGAAGATTTCTTCCGGCATAACCAAACCCGGTAAAAATTATTAAGTCTAAATAATCAAGGGGGAGATTATAGCGGTCAATATGATCCTTTTCCGATGAAGCCGGTGACAAACCAATGGAAATTCCGCCGGCTTCTTTGGCGCCCATGGCTGCCCAAAAAGGAAAACCGGTTGTAGCCCCGGTAATTAAAACAATGCCGTGTTCAGCAATCTCTTTGCCAAGCGCTTTTGCTTTTTCAAAAACATCAGAACCGTCGCAGTGACTTGTTTCCGCTGCTCCAGAAACACAAATTTTCATTTTTAAATGCATACTTTTCGGCATATTTTTATTTTAACTTTTAAAATAAAAACCCTCAAGAGATGAGTGGTTCTTATTGGACTATTGGAGAGAAAATATCCCAGCTTTATGCTAGGTGGGCGCCCGCTCGTTCCTATTATAGAACAAGACGTTCGGCTCCCTTAAAATTCCAAACAGTCTAGGAATTTAAACTCCAACAGTCCACCTTAATTATAGCAAAATAAAAAAACAATCATCAAGCCCCCCGCTCCTCTTCACCATAAATAAATTCAAAGTCAATCTTTTTTGTCAATTTACAGTCCTAAAATTGAAGAAATTTGTCTTATCATTGACACCGCAACCGCCGCTGGGAGCAAACTATAAGATTGTTTTGAATCGTCATCTTTTATTATCCACGGCTCTTCAATAATTTTAACTTTGTCGGCGTTTTTGTCGTATTCATATTTATAGGCCGGGGTAATTTCATAATCATCAACAAATTTTTTGGCGATGTTGACGGGAACGGAATTTCGCAAAAATACACCGGGTACGCCCTGCAACTGCAAAAGCGTTCTTATAACTTTATCGTCAATTTCTATTCTTTCCCGAATTGCCTCAATTCCCAATTCATCACCTTCTTTTGCAATCATTCTTTCGTTTTTGCATTCGGGATTTTCGCATTTCAAATAAAAATTTTTTTTGTTTTTGTCGTAGCCGACATTTTTTGTTCGGTGAAGTTTTAAATTGCGGGGCGTTTTGCATTTCGGACAAACCACCCTATACTTCATTCTTTCGTCAATGATTGTTTCCGGAACATCAATGAAAATAAAAAAATCAGGGTCGTCGCGATAGCCCATAATTGCCCTGAAATAAAGCGAATAGGAAACTTGATCAAGATTTCTAGGAAAACCATCTATAAAAATCGCTTTTCCTCTATGTTTGTCAATTTCCCGCTCAACCAAGGCCAAAATTATTTCTGTGGGTAAAAGCGTTTTGGTGTCGCGACCTAAAATAATATCAATGGCTTTTTCGATAGAAATAAAGCCACGATATCTTTTTTTAAGAAATTCCAATAAATCTTTTTTGGTTTTAAGATTGTTTAATTCGTTGTGAACCGAACGAACAATGTCTCCTATTGAAACGTGAGCGACTTTTTCGTTGCCAATAGCTTCCATAAAAAGCTTGGTGTATGTTCCCTTGCCGGTATTTTTCTTACCTAGAAGAATACCGATAAAGGTGTTGTTTTCAAGAAATTTTTTGATTTTTTTAATTTCGCGGCCAGCCTTGAATTCAAAGTATTTTTTTCTATCTTTCGGGTCTTCAAGCGAAAAAACCCTCTTCGGGTTCTTTTTTGTTTTAAAAATCGGGAAGTCAAATCCTTTCGTTTTTTTCATAATTTTTATCTTAAAAAATTTTTAATTAATTTGCAAGTTTTCGCCGTTGGATTTTATTTTTATCATTCCTTTTTCATCGGTGCGGAGAATGGGAATTTGGAATTGGTTTAATCTTTCCAAGACCTCTTGGTGGGGATGGCCATATCTATTGTCTTTTCCTACTGAAATAATCGCATAATCCGGATTAACATAACCCAAAAGCGCTTCCGAGGTTGAAGTTTTTGAACCATGATGACCAACTTTCAAAACATTGCTTTTTAAATTTTTATCAATGCTCATTAAATAATTTTCCATTTTGTTTTCCATATCGCCGGTGAGTAAAAAAGAATTTTTGCCGTAATTTAATTTCAGAACCACCATTCCGTCGTGAGGAGAAAAATTTGGATTATTAACAACCGGCAACAGCACATCAATATAAATATTATCGCCTAAATTTATTCTCATTCCTCTTTTGGCCAAAATTTTCTGAATATTGCTTTCTTTAATTATATTTTCTAATTCTTTATAAACAGGGGTATCCATTTCAACGCCAGATTCCATCACCGCGTTGATATTATATTTTTTAAGCACATCGATAAATCCGGCAATATGGTCATTGTCCGGATGAGATTCAACGGCTAAATCAATTGAGCGGTCGTAAAATGGCATTACTTTTGAAAGTTCACTTAAAACTTTTTTATTTGGTCCGCTGTCCAATAAAACCTGGTTGCCGTTCGGCGCCTGAATAAAAATCGAATCGCCTTGGCCAACATCCAGAAAATCAACTTCCAACCCCTCTCTACTCTCCGCAAAAACCGCATACCAAACAAAAATTGTTGCGACCAGTAGCAAACCAAGAAAGTAGTACTTAAATTGCTTTTTTATTTTGTCCCGCATTTATTTTTAAGATTATTATCGCATAAATTGCGTAAATCATTAACATCAGCCAGAGGGAAAAATTGGAAATAGGGGTTGAGGCGAAAGGAAACGAGGCAAAAATTTTTATGAGCCAGAGTTCGTATTGAGTGAGGACATAACTAATCCAACCAAAGGGAATGCTTAGAAAATAAGTCATCAGTCCTAAACCGCCAGTCACAAAGTCAAAAAACATGGTCACGGGAATAAACGGCAAAATTAAAAGATTAACCGGCAAACCTACCAAAGAAAGAATTCCCATTTTATACAAAAGCAAGGGTAGGACAAAAATCTGGGTCGCACAGGTAGTGGAAACAATTCCGCGCAAATTAAATTTTTTGGTAATAAATTGAAATTTATTTTCGAAATAAGGCGCTAGATAAATAAGAGCAAGGGTGGCTAAAAAAGAAAGCTGAAAAGAAGAATCAAAGCGCAAAATTTTCGGATTCTGAAAAATCATTAAAAAGCCAGTAATAAAAAGCGCCCAACTTATTTGATATATTCTGCCGGTTGCCCTTGCTAAAATAACCAACAAGGCCATGAGCGAGGCACGAACCACTGTGGCGGAAGCGCCGGTCATTAGAGCAAAAAGAATGATTCCCAAAACACCAAGGGTAATTCCAAATATCCTTGGCAGAAAACCCAAGGTCCGCATAATAGTATCACTAACAATAGTAATGTTGTAACCAGAGAGCACAACAATATGAATAATGCCTGTTTTTCTAAAATCATCCTGCAAATTTTTGGGGATGCTTTTTCTCGCACCCACAGTTAATCCTCCCATAAAAACGGAATTCGGCTCAGGAATAACCCGTCCTAGCGCCGTAAGAAAATTTTCTTTTAGAGTAAATAGTTTATATTTAAGCCAAGAAGCATTATTATCAGAAATAAATTCAATCTGGGGGTAAATCATTTCAAAATAAACATCATCTTTGGCAAGATAAGAAATCCAGTCAAATGATTCATTGATATTTTGTGGTTTTTTAAGCAGGCCACTCACTTTAACCTTGTCCCCGTAGTGAAATTCGGGATAATGAGGCGCATAAATAAGAATTTTATTATCGCTTACACTCACCACTAACCGCGTATAATTTTCCCGTTCATCCGGCTCACTGGAAATAATTCCTTCAACATTTATCTTTCCTTCTTGCAAATCTGTTCTTTTATAATCTTTTAATTCGTAACGCAAAATACCGAAACCAAAAGAAATTATAAAAATTGCGATTAAAGCTATCAGTCTTCTGTTTTCCGATATTAGAGAAACGAATAAGATAACAATTCCTAAACAAATAAAAAATCCCGCCAGGGCGGGGCCAAAATTTACAAAAGACCTTAACAATATACCTCCAACAAAACCAATCAACAGAACAATAGCCCAGAGCCGACTCATAATCAAAACATTGATTTGGTCGTTTTTTTATCCATTGCTTCGTTAGCCAAACGATCCGCTTCTTTGTTTTTCTCGCGGGGAATTTCTCCAAAAGAAATTTTTCGCAAATCCATTCTCAAATTCCAGACTTTGATGAACAAAGGGAAAAGTTTTTCTTCCACAATTTTATACTTCCCCCCTAATTGTCTTGCCACCAACTCGCTATCCATTAAAACTTCTATATTAAGATCTCTTGCTTTTTGTTTTCCAAAAAGATGTTTGACTTTTTGGAGAGCAAAAATCACCGCTTCATATTCAGCTTCGTTATTGGTCCGGTTGCCGATGCGTTGAGAATATTTTTTAATTACCCGGCCCCGGCTGTTGGCAATAACAACGCCCACGCCTGCTGGCCCAGGATTTCCCCTTGACCCGCCGTCTGTATAAACAATGATTTTCTCCTCTTTTGCCATCACTTTAATTTTACATCAATTATCCGCAATCGCAATTCAGGGGAATTACGAAAGGTTGACTTCTCAAGAGAAGCAACCAAGTCTATTTTTTGACCCGTTTTTAAGCCGTATTTTTCAATATTGGCTATAAAAAAACCTATTGCTGAAATATTTTCGTTGTCGGATTTTTTAAAATCTAATTGCAGATGAAGTCCATCATTGCCGAATTTTCTCACGTTATTAATTTCCAAATCAGAAAAAAGAAAAACCGGCTTGGGATTATCTATGCCAAAAGGCTGAAACCTCTCAATCAGAGAATAAAATTCCCAGTTAATTTCATTAAGAGGAATTTCTTTATCAATATTTAGAATTTCTTTATCAACTTTTTGTTTGGGAATCTCCTCATAGGCTTCTAAAATCTTTTTTTCCAAATCCTGAATTTTTTCTTCATAAACAGAAAAACCGCCGGCAGAAGCATGGCCCCCAAAATCAAATAAAATATCTTTGGGTAGGGCGGTCATTAAATCAACAAGGTCAATAGAGTCATCACTTCGGCAACTCCCTTTAATATTTTTTGCCTTCTCCTTGCCCCACAAAAAAACCGGCCGGTTATACTTTTCTACCAATCGGGTTGCTAATAAACCCAAGACTCCCGGATTCCAATTAATATTTCCCATCACAATTACCGGCGAGACTGACGCTTTTTCTATTTTTTTATCAATCTCCCGAAATATGTTTTCAACAATATTTTTTCTTTCTTTGTTAAGAAGTTCTATTCTACCGGAAAGCCAGTCTGCCTCACTGGCCGATTCGGTTGTGAGCAGTTCGAAACTTGTATTAGCGTGCTCCATTCTACTGGCCACGTTAATTCTCGGAGCAATCATAAAACTAACATCATCCTCATTAACATTAACTGGAATTATTCCCATTCTCCGCAAAAAAGAAGAAAGACCCGGCCGTTTTGCTTTTTTGAGCACCTGCAACCCGAAATAAACAAGAG